>LFIK01000206.1_pt1 | contig 41938 bp, 35 predicted proteins | sample 643401 | NCBI WGS metagenome assembly LFIK01 (sample SAMN03777447, study PRJNA286221) | soda lake metagenome | biome: soda lake; feature: Kulunda steppe; material: water; isolation source: sample T5-Br brine of Lake Tanatar-5 | place: Russia: Kulunda steppe | collected 2010-07
CAGTCAGGGATTGAAGCTCCGAGCGGTCGGCGGGGCCAAGAAATAGGCAGATGTCATCACGTCTCATGCCCCGAATATGGCACATCAAGCCGCCGATGGGAATCTTGTGTCAGGTGGCGAACACTAGAACGCGCCGCCGCGCGCCGCCAGCGCTTGCCCGAAGTGAACCGCGGTGTTTAGAATGGGCCCATGGAGGAGCAGGTTTCAGCGGTGCAGGCGGGCGGGATCCGGCGGGGCCGCAAGTTTCAGCAGGTTCTCGACGGGGCGCGCGAGGTGTTCATGGCCGACGGCTATGAGCGCGGCAGCATGGACGAGATCGCGCGCTGCGCCGGGGTGTCGAAGGCGACACTCTACAGCTATTTCCCCGACAAGCGGCTGCTCTTCGTGGAGGTGGTGCGAATCGAATGCCTGCGCCAGGCGGACGCCGCGATCGAACTCACCGACACCACGTCCGCGCCCGAGACCGTGCTGCGCGCGGCGGCGCGGCGGATGATCGATTTCTACCTTTCGGAGTTCGGCCAGGCGATGCACCGGATCTGCGTCGCCGAATCGCCGCGCTTTCCCGAGCTCGGGCGCCACTTCTACGACAGCGGTCCGAAGATGGCGCGTGAGCGCATCGGCACCTATCTGGAGGCAGCCAGCGCGGCGGGGTGGCTCGCGATCGACGACACCGCGCTCGCCGCCGATCAGTTCGTCGAGCTCAGCAAGGCGGATCTCTTCGCGCGGATGAGCTGCGGCATGACCGACAGCATCGACGCGGCGCGGATCGAGCGGGTGATCGCGGGCGCGGTGGCGACCTTCCTCGCGCGCTACGGCGCGCGGTAATCGCTCGGGGTGCGCTACGGCGCGCGGTAATCGTCGGGGGCGCCGCTTAACACCGTTACGCGTGCATGACCGCTCACTCGAGCGGGAACGTTGCCTTTGCAACGGTTGCGGTTTGCGGTAAACAGGGTGAGGTTGGACGCATAGCGAGGGAGGACGACATGCGCGCATCCGCGAGAACGACCTTTTCGGCGGCGACATCGGCGCTGGCGATCGCGCTGCCCGCATCGGCGCTGGCGCAGGAGCATACCTTCACCCTACATCACTTCCTCGGCGAGGGCGCGCCCGCGCATACCGAGATGCTCGTGCCCTGGGCCGAGCGCGTGGAGGAGTTCTCCGACGGGCAGGTCTCCATCGAGATCTATCCGAGCATGACTCTGGGCGGCGGCCCGGCCGAGCTGATCAGCCAGGCGCGCGACGGGGTGGTGGATCTGATCTGGACGGTGAACGGCTACACGCCGGGGCTGTTCCCGCGCACCGAGGTGATGGAGCTTCCCACCGTCTTCGAGAACGACGCGGTGGCGGCGAACCTGGCGCTCTACGACATGTTCGACGCGCATCTCGCCGAGGAATATGACGGCGTCGAGGTGATGTTCCTGCACACCCATGGCGGACAGGCGCTGCACATGCGCGATACCGCGGTGCGCCATCCCGACGATCTCGACGGCATGGATCTGCGCATCCCGACGCGCACCGGCGCCTGGGCGATCGAGGCCTTCGGGGCCAATCCCGTCTCGATGCCGGTGCCCGAGTTGCCGCAGGCGCTGGCGCGCGGGACGGTGGACGGGGCGCTCATTCCCTACGAGATCATCCCGCCGCTGCAGCTTCAGGAGCAGACCCAGTACCAGATCGAGGGCCATGACGGCTTCCGCATCGGCACGACGACCTTCCAGGTTTCGATGAACCAGGACCGCTGGGACAGCCTGCCCGAGGATGTCCGGGCCGCCTTCCGCGCGGCCTCGGACCGCGACTGGTGGCGCGAGGTCGGCGAGATCTGGATGGGCTCGGAGGCGGGCGGCCTTTCCGTGGCCACCGATGCCGGCAACGAGCATATCGTTCTCAGCGAGGAGGAGACCGACGCCTTCCGCGCGGTTCTCGACGCGGTTCCCGAGCGCTGGATCCGCGATCGCAGCGAGGAGGGTATCGACGCCGACCAGCTCGTGGAGACCGCGCGCGAGCTCGTGCAGCACTACACCGAAGAGGACTGATGGCTTACAGCGAGACCGGGCGCCGCACCGGCATGGCCGGTGCGGTCGAGCGCATGGTAACGGCCTGGGCGCTGGTTGGCGGGCTGGTGCTGATCGCCGTGGTCGCATTCAACGTGCTCGAGGTGCTCACCGCGATGACGCGGCCGCTCACCGGCTACCGTTTTAATGGCGCGGTGGAACTCACGGCGATGGGATCGGCCATCGCGGCGTTCTGCTTTCTTCCCTATTGCCAGCTCACTGACGCCAACGTGACCGCCGACATCTTCACCGCGCGCGCCTCGCCAAGGGCGATCGCGATCTTCAAGCTTGCCGCGTCGCTCGTCGCGATCGCGTTCTCGCTGCTGCTGCTTTGGCGCATGAGCGAAGGCATGATGGACCAGCGCGAATTCGGCTATACCACGACGGTGCGCAACATCCCGGTCTGGTATGCCTTCATACCAATCGTGATCTCGCTCGCGCTGCTCGCCGTCACCTCCATCGTCACCCTGATCGAACAGGGCCGTTCCGCGATCACCGGAGACGACTCCACATGACAGATCCCGTTACGCTGGGCTTTCTCGGGCTCGGGGCGCTCCTGATCCTGATCATCCTGCGCATGCCGATCGCCTATGCGATGATCCTCGTCGGCGGCATCGGAACCGCGCTCGCGGTGCCCAACGGCGCCAACATGATGCTCGCCCAGCTCAAGACGCTGGCCTACGGGCAGTTCGCCGTCTACGACCTCGCGGTGATCCCGATGTTCATCCTGATGGGGTCGCTCGCGACAAAGGCGGGATTCTCGCAGGCATTGTTTCGCGCGACCAATGCTTGGCTCGGCTGGTTGCGCGGGGGCACGGCGATGGCCGCGATCGCGGCCTGCGCGGGCTTCGGGGCGGTGGCGGGGTCGTCGCTCGCGACGGCCTCGACGATGGGCAAGGTCGCGCTGCCCGAGCTGCGGCGCTACAACTATGCCGGCTCGCTCGCGACCGGCACGCTCGCCGCGGGCGGGGTGCTCGGCATCCTGATCCCGCCCTCCGTGGTGCTCATCATCTACGCGATCATCGTCGAGGCCAACATCGTCACGATGTTCATGGCCGCGCTGATACCGGGGCTGATCGCGGTGATCATGTTCATGCTCACCATCGCGATCTATGTGGCGGTGTTTCCCGACTCGGGCCCGGCCGCGGGCCGGGTGGACCGCGCCGAGTTCCGCGCCGCTTCGCTCGGGGTGATCCCGGTTCTGCTGATCTTCGCGGTGGTGATCGGCGGCATCTATGCCGGTTTCTACAACCCGACCCCGGCCGCGGCGGTGGGGGTGTTCCTCGTCTGGCTCGTGGGCGTTCTTCAGCGCAGTTTCGCCAGGGGCACGATCCGCGAGGCGCTGATGGAAACCGCCTCGACGAGCGGGATGATCTTCCTGATCCTGCTCGGCGCCGAGCTGATGTCGATCTACATGGCGCGGGTGCGGCTGCCGCAGTTCACGGCGGAGTGGATCCTGGGCTCGGGGCTCGAACCCTTCACGGTGCTGATCCTGATCCTGATCACGCTGATCCTGCTGGGCATGCTTCTCGACAGCCTGTCGATGATCCTTCTGGTGATCCCGTTCCTGTGGCCGGTGATGGTCGCGCTCAATGGCGGGCCGATGCAGGGCGCGGAGGGGTCCGGCTTCGGCATGTCCACCGACGAGCTCAAGATCTGGTTCGGCATCCTTGCGCTTGTGGTGGTCGAGCTCGGGCTCATCACGCCGCCGGTGGGGATGAATGTCTTCGTCATCTCCGCGATGGCGAAGGACACGCCGATGATCCAGACCTTCAAGGGCGTGGTGCCGTTCTTTTGCATGGAGATCGTGCGGGTGGGGCTGCTTCTGGCCTTCCCGGCGCTGGTGCTCTGGCTGCCCGAGGTGCTGCGCGGCTGAGGCAGGGACCGAATCGCCCCCCGCCGCGGGCGGCTCAGCGGGTCGGTCACGACCCCGCGCACCGCCCGGCCGGGTCAATTCACCGTGTGAACCGTGCCGCAATAGTCGCGCCGCTGCGCGAAAACGCCACAATCCCCGCGGCCCGCATTGTTACAATCGTGTCGAGATGCGAGTGTGCGCTAGGAATTCGAGGGGCCGGAGACCAGAGTGAACACGTCGCAGCGCAGGGAGCCGCGCCGGGTGGCGCGCCATGCTGGAATGATTGTCGCGGTCGTGGCCCTGACGGGCAGCGCGGCGATATCGCAGGAAATCGAGCTTTCGAGCCCGGAGGCGAGCGATGCATTGCGCGATGCGTTGCGCGGCAACTCGCTGCTGCTGGAGGCGCGGCGCGATGGCGTGGACGATCCCCAGGAGCTTTTCGCCGCCGCGCGCGCCGAGTATCAGCGTCTGACCGGGGCGCTCTACGGCGAGGGCCATTATGCCGGAACGGTCAGCATCGAGATCGACGGGCGCGAGGCTGCCGATATCGCGCCGCTCGCCGCGCCCCAAGCCATCGAGCGCATCCAGATCAATGTCGATCCGGGCCCGACATTCCGGTTCCGCCAGGCCGAGGTCGATCCGCTGGCGCGCGATACCGAGCTGCCGGAGCGTTTTCGCGCCGGCCAGCGCGCGCGCAGCGGCATCCTGCGCGATGTCGCCGAGGACGCCGTCGATGGCTGGCGCGCGATCGGGCATGCCAAGGCGCGCGCCACCGATGAGCGCATCGTCGCCGACCACCCCGCGCGCCGGCTCGATGCCGAGATCCGCATCGATCCCGGCCCGCGCATGACCTTCGGCGAGCTGCATGTGCGCGGGGCCGAGACCATCAGCGCCGAGCGCGTGCGCGAGATCGCCGGCTTTCCCAGTGGCGCGCGTTTCGATCCCGGGGATATCGCCACATCGGCGCAGCGCCTGCGCCGGGTCGGCATGTTCCGCTCCGCGAGCCTCGAGGAGGCCGACGAGGCCGATGCCGACGACGTGCTCGACATCACCGCGACGCTGGTGGAGGCGCCGCCGCGTCGTTTCGGCTTCGGCGCCGAGGTCGACACCCAGGAGGGGCTGCGCCTGTCGAGCTTCTGGCTGCACCGCAACTTTCTCGGCGGGGCGGAGCGGCTGCGCGTCGAGGGCGAGATCGGCAATATCGGCGGCCAGGCCGACAGCGGCATCGATTACCGCTTCTCGACCCGTCTCACCCGCCCTGCGACCTTCACCCCCGACACCAGCATCTTCGGCGAGGCGCGCACCGAATTCATCGACGAGCGCGACTACCGCGCCGACCGCGCCAGCCTGAGCTTCGGCGCGGCGCATGTGATGTCGAGCCGGTCCTCGGGCGAGGCGGCGCTCGCGCTCAACTACGAGCGCGTCGATGACGATTTCGGCCGCACCAGCCTGACGACGCTGTCGCTGCCGGTCCGGGTGACGCGCGATGCCCGCGACAACGAGCTCGATGCGAGCTCGGGCACCTTCCTGCGCGGGGTCGCGGAGCCCTTCGTCGGCATCTCCGGCGCCGATAACGGCGCGCAGCTCAAGCTCGACGCGCGCGCCTATTACGGTTTCGACGAGGAGGGCGACTACGTCATCGCCGGGCGGCTGCAGGGTGGCGCGGTGCTCGGCTCCGAGATCGCGCGCACGCCGCGCAATCTGCTGTTCTATTCGGGGGGCGGCGGCACCGTGCGCGGCCAGCCCTTCCAGTCGCTCGGCGCCGAGACCGACGGCGCGCGCTCGGGCGGGCGCGGCTTCGTCGGCGCCTCGGGCGAGTTCCGCGCCAGCGTGTGGGGCAATTTCGGCGCCGTTGCCTTTGCCGATGCGGGCTACATCTCGAACGGGGCCTTCTCGGGCGACAGCGACTGGCACGCCGGGGCCGGGATCGGGCTGCGCTACGATACCGGGATCGGCCCGATCCGCGTCGATGTCGCGGGACCCGTCGCGGGCGATACCGGCGACGGCGTGCAACTTTACGTGGGACTGGGACAGGCCTTCTGATGCGTTACATTCTCCCCGCGCTTCTGCTCGCCCTGCCGCTGCTGGCGGCGCCCACGGTCGCGCAGGACGACGATGATGCGGGTTTCCTGACCCGTTTTCTGCAGGACTCGCTGACCGAGGCCGGGCGAGAGGTGCGCATTTCCGGCTTCAGCGGCGCGCTGTCCTCGCGCGCGCGGATCGAACGGCTGACCATCTCGGACGACGAGGGCGTCTGGGTCGAGCTGCGCAACGTGACGATGCACTGGAACCGCGCCGCCGCGCTGCGCCGGCGCATCCAGATCAACGAGCTCACCGCCGAGGAAATCGAGCTGTCGCGCCTGCCCGAGGGCGAGGAAAGCGCGCCGTCGCCCGAGGCGACGCCGTTCTCGCTGCCCGAGTTGCCGGTTTTGGTCAATATCGACGAGTTGCGCGCGGACCGGGTGCGTCTCGGCGCGCCGATTCTGGGCGAGGCGGTCGAGTTCAGCCTGTCGGGCTCGGCGAACATCGCCGATGGCGCGGGCGCCGCCGTGCTCGAGGCCGACCGGCTCGACGGGCCGCAGGGGCGCTTCGCGCTCGATGCGTCGTTTGATAACGAGTCCCGCGAGCTGTCGCTCGGGCTCGAGCTCGAGGAGGAAGCGGACGGGATCGCCGCCGGGTTGATCGGCCTGCCCGATACGCCGTCGCTCGATCTCGCCGTAAGCGGGGACGGGCCGCTGTCGGATTTCGCGGCCGATCTGCGGCTGGCAACGGATGGCGCCGAGCGGCTCGCCGGCCGTGTGGAGCTGCGCGAGGATCGCGCCGATGCGGACGACCCCGAAAGCGCGACCCGCCGCTTCAGCGCGGATCTTCAGGGCGACATGGCGCCGCTCTTCGCGCCCGATTTCGCCGATTTCTTCGGCGACGAGCTTCTCCTGCGCACCGAGGGCGCACAGCATCCCGATGGCCGCTTCGAGCTCGACGGCATGGTGCTGCGCGCGCGCGCGCTCGATATCGCCGGGCGCGTCGTGATCGGCGCGGACGGGCTGCCGGAATTCGTCGATGTCGGACTCGACATCGCGGACCCGGATGGCGAGCCCGTGGTGCTGCCGATCGGCGGGCCGCGCACGCGCATCGACGAGGCACGCCTGCGCGTCGATTTCGACGCCGATCGCAGCGAGGACTGGGACATTGACGGCGTCGTGCGCGCCGTCTCGCGCCCGGACATGGAGATCGACACGCTCCGGCTCTGGGGCGATGGGCGCATCACGCGCGGCGACGGCGAGACGGGCCGCGGCGTGCGCGGCGCGGTGCGCTACGCCGCCAACGGGATCGCGCCGGAAGACGACGACCTCGCCCGCGCGCTCGGCGACGATATCGTGGGCGCGCTGCGCGTGATCTGGAGCGAGGGCGCGCCGGTGCAGCTTCCCTCACTCGCGCTGCGCGGGGAGGATTACGCGCTCGCCGGCGCCGCGACGATCGACGGGCTCGACATCGATGGCCGCGTGAGCGCGCGGCTCGATGACCTGTCGCGCTTCGAGGGGCTGGCCGGGCAGCCGATCTCGGGCCGGCTGCGCGGCGAGATCGGCGGCGCGCTCGAACCGCTCTCGGGCATCTTCGATCTCGACCTGGCGCTCGAGGGGCGCGACCTCGCCGGCGGCATCGCGGAGCTCGACGCACTGCTCGCCGGTGACAGCCGCATCGCCGGCTCTGTCAGCCGCGATACCGAGGGCACGACGATCCGCGATCTGACGGTCGATGCCGCGACACTCTCGGCCCGGGTCGACGGGGCACTGCGCAGCGCAGGCACCGAGATCGACGCCGATCTCGATTTCGCCGACCTCTCGGTGATGGGGCCGCAATACGGCGGCGCGATGCGCACCGAGGCGCGGCTGCGCGACGCAAACGGCGCCGAACACATCATGATGAGCGCCGAGGGCCGCGATATCGTCACCGGCCTCGCCGACGAGCTCGACGCGCTCCTGGCCGGGCGCAGCACCATCGAGCTTGACGCCACGCGCCGCGGCGAACAGATCGAGCTCAGCCAGCTCGACATCGAGGCCGCGACGCTGTCGATGCGGGCGACCGGGCTCTATGTCCCGGGCGCGAGCGACCTGGTCGCCGATCTCGATTTCGACGATCTGTCCGTCCTCGGCGCGCAGTATGGCGGCGCGGTCACGGCGACGGCACGGCTACGCGAGGATGACGGGGCCGAGCATGTCGAGTTGAACGCGACGGCCACCGATCTGGCCACCGGCGTCGCCGACGAACTTGACGGGCTTCTGGCCGGGCGCAGCACCATCGGGCTCGCGGCGACGCGGCGCGGCGAAGAGATCGAGATCGAGCAATTTGACTTCGACGCGGCGCGCCTCTCGGCGCAGGTGCGCGGGCTCTACGCGCCGGGGGCGAGCGATCTGCGCGCCGATCTCGATTTCAGCGACCTCTCCGCGCTCGGGGCGCAATATGCCGGTGCGCTCAGCGCCGAGGCCGCACTGACCGAGGACGGCGCGCGGCGCGACATCCGGCTCAGCGCCGAGGGCCGCAGCCTCGCCATCGGTCAGCCCGAGGCCGATGCCCTGCTCGCCGGGGTCACGCGGCTGTCCCTATCGGCGCGCGAGGAGGAGGGTGCGATCAGCGTCGAGAATCTCGCGCTCAACAATCCGCAGCTCGATGTCTCGGCGGATGGCGTCGTCGATGGCGACGATCGCAGCGTCAACCTGTCGGCGCGGCTCGCCGATCTCGGGCTCGTGGTCGAGGGGTTCGACGGGCCGCTTCAGATCGGCGGAAGCGTCGACGATCTCGGAGCGCGGGGCTATCAGCTCGATCTGTCGGGCTCCGGCGCGGGGGATCTCGACTTTGCCGTGACGGGACGGCTGGCGCCGGACATGACCGCGGATCTGCGGGTTCAGGGTGGCGCGGCGCTGGGGCTGATCAATCGCTTCGTGGACCCGATCTCCATCGTGGGGCTGGCGCGCTTCGATCTGCGAATCGTCGGTCAGCCGGGGCTGGACGCGCTGCGCGGCACGGTGAGCACCGAGGGCGCGCGCATCGTCGTGCCGGCGGGCAATGTCCGGCTCGAGGATGTCGCCGCCACCGCCGAGCTCGGTCCGGCCGGCGCCGATATCGATGCGCGGGCGAATGTCGCCGATGGCGGCAGCCTGACGGCGCAGGGGCGCATCGGGCTGACGGCGCCGAACGAGGGCGATCTGCGCATCGGGCTCGATGCGGTGCGGCTGCGCGATCCGAATCTCTACGACACGTCGGTATCGGGCAATCTCGCCGTGACGGGGCCGTTGCGAGGCGGCGGTGCGATCCGTGGCGCGCTCGAGCTCGGGGAGACACAGATCCGGGTGCCCTCGACGGGGCTCGGCGGGCCGGGCTACATCCCGCTCACGCTCGAGCATGTCGGCGAGTCCGCCGAAACTCTCGCGAGCCGGGCCCGTGCCCGGCTGGTGGCGGCCAATGGCGATGCGCGCGATGCGCGGCCCTTCGCGCTCGATATCAGCGTCGCGGCGCCGAACCGGATCTTCATCCGGGGCCGCGGGCTCGATGCTGAACTCGGCGGATCGCTCGATATCACCGGCACCACGCAGAACATCGTCCCGATCGGGGATTTCAGCCTGATCCGCGGCCGGCTCGACCTTCTCGGCAACCGCTTCAACCTCACCGAGGGGTCTGCGGTCCTGTCGGGACGGTTCATTCCCGTGCTGCGGCTCGTGGCGACCACGGAGACCGACGGGATCTCGGCGAGCATCATCATCGAGGGCGAGGCGACGGAGCCGGAAATCAGCTTTCAGTCCGCGCCGGAGCTGCCCGAGGAAGAGGTCGTCGCGCGGATCCTGTTCGGGCGCGGGCTCGACAATCTCTCGCCGCTGCAGGCCGCCCAGCTCGCGCAGGCGGTGGCGACGCTCGCGGGCCGTGGCGGCGACGGGGTCGTGGGCAATCTGCGGCGCAGTTTCGGGCTCGACGATCTCGACGTCTATAGCGGCGATGACGACACGGTCGGGCTGCGCGCCGGGCGCTATATCACCGAGAATGTCTATACCGATGTCACCGTCGACTCGGACGGGCGCAGCGAGGTGTCGATCAACCTCGATGTGAGCCGGTCGGTGACGGTGCGCGGGCGCACCGACTCGGAAGGCAAGACCGGCGTCGGCGTCTTCTTCGAGCGCGATTACTGAGTCGCGCGCAGATCCTCTGGCGGAACGCTCAGCGCCTCGAGTTCGGCGTTGAGCGCCCCGCCGAGGAGCACCACGAAGGCGCTGATATAGAGCCACATCAGCAGCGCGATCACCGCGCCGATCGAGCCGTACACTTCATTGTAGTTGCCGAAATTCGCGAGGAATTGCGAAAACGCCACCGAGGCGAGCGCCCAGAGCACTACTGCAACGATCAAACCGGGCGAGACCCACGGTGTGCGCCGTCCGCCGCGATTCGGGCCGAAGCGGTAGAGCAGTGCGATCCCGAACACCACGGCCGCGATCGCCACGCTCCAGCGTACCGCATTGATCAGAACCGCCTCGAACCCGCCAAGTGGCATGAAGGCGAGGATCACCGGCAAGACGAGCAGCGCGAGCAGAGAGACGATCGCGACCCCGATCATCACCACCGTCAGCAGGATCGCCATGATCAGGTCCCGCACCCCGCCACGGTGGTCGGCGCCATGCATTGTCGTCAGCCCCCGTATCATGCCGTTGACGCCGAGCCGCGCCGACCACAGCGCGATCAGCATCGAGACCAGCGTCGTCACGCCAAGGGTGCTTTCGGTCGTGGAAATCAGCCGGTCGAGCTGACCCTCGAGGAGTGTGAAGGCTTCCTGGGGAACGAAATCACGGATGAATTCCATCTGTGATTCAATGAAAACGGGGTCGGCGAAAAACCCGAACATCGCGATGATCGCGGCGGTTGCGGGAAACAGCGACAGCATCGCATAGAAAGCCACGCCCGCAGAAATCAGCCCCAGGTTGCGCTCGCCCATTACCCGCCACACCCCGGCGAGTGCGGCCATCCATTTCAGAACGCGCGGTGCCAGTGCGCAATCCTCCTTTGCGGTGGTGTCACTTTTCGATCAGGAGATCTTCCAGCGCCTTGCCCTGTTCGAGATGCGCGATCACCCATTTGGGTTTGCGCCCGCGCCCGGTCCAGGTCATCTCCGGATTGTCGGGGTTGGCGTATTTGGGCGGCACGGGCTTGCGCATCTTTCGCGCCTCGCTCGTGAGTTCGGCGAGCGAGAAACCCTTCTCGCGCGCGACTTCCTCGAGTTCGGCGAGCGCCTGTTTCTTCTGACGTTCCTTGAAGGTATCGATCGCCTGCTCCACGCGCTTTTTGAGCTGCTTGAGCTCCTTGAGAGAAAGCTCGTCCAGGTTGATATTCGTCATGGTGGCCCCGGGTTTTTCAGTGTCTGGAATTTCATTATTTCAAAAATCGAATTATTCGCAAGCAGTAAATTGAAATCAGCTATCGCGCGGTCCGCTGTTGCGGGCTCGCGTGAGGGTATTTCGCCCGTTCGGATGGCTCAGCTCAGCGGCACCACGCAATCGCAAATCCGCAGCCGGACCCGCGTCCCGATATCGATCTGGGCGCCGGGGCCGCTGATCACCAGCATGCAGGTTTCGCCCTCCTGCACCCAGTATAGCTGATCATGGCCGCGAAATTCGCGCCCGACGATCGCGGCGGGACCGTTCGGATCGGGCTCGAGCATGATCTGCTCGGGGCGCACGGCGAGGCGCACCTCGCCATTGGCCGCGCGCGACAGCGGCAGGCGGCCGAGCGCGGTCTCGGCATCCATGCCGTCGGCGTTGCCGGTGACGATGTTGGAGCGCCCGAGGAAGCTGGCCACGAAGGCGCTCGACGGGTTGCGGTAGATCTCGTCGGGGGTGCCGACCTGCACGACGCGCCCCGCCGCCATCACCGCGATCCGGTCGGCGAGCGCGAGCGCCTCCTCCTGATCGTGGGTCACGAGGATCGCGGCGGAGCCCGATTTCTTGAGCAGTTCGCGCACCTCTTGGCGGGTCTCGACGCGCATGGCGGTGTCGAGATTGGAAAACGGCTCGTCGAGCAGCACCAGCGGCGGGGCGGGGGCGAGGGTGCGCGCGAGCGCGACGCGCTGCTGCTGGCCGCCGGACAGCTCGTGCGGCTGGCGCGCGGCGAAGTCCTCGAGCCCGACGAGGCGCAGCATTTCGCGCGCGCGCGCATCGGCCTCGGCGCGCTTCATGCCGCGCAGGCCGAAACGCACATTGGCCAGCACGTCGAGATGCGGAAACAGCGCATAATCCTGAAAGACGAAGCCGATGCCGCGCGCCTCGGGCGGCAGGCGCGTGATGTCGCGCCCGCGCAGCGTGATGGTGCCGGCGTCGGGGATCTCGAAGCCGCCGATCATGCGCAGCGTCGTCGTCTTGCCGCAGCCCGAGGGGCCGAGCAGCGCGATCAGCTCGCCCTCGCCCACGGTGAGCGAGACCCGCTCGACGGCAGCGGGGGCGTCATCGCCCGTGAAGTGCTTGCGCAGCCCCTCGATCTCCATGAGCACCTGCGCGGGGCGCTGGCGGTAGCCCAGTGGCGAGGCGTCCGCCGGCATGCGGAAGTCGAGGCTCGCGGGTCGGTTCATGCGGTTCCTCCGGCCTTGCGGTCATGGCGCAGCACGAAGCCCACGAACACCGCAGAGAAGACGATGATGGCGGCGGCATAGGGCGCGGCATCGACCAGCATGCCCTCAGATGTGCGCGAAAACATGGTGATTGCAAGAGGCCGGAACCCCGCCGGCGCGAGCAGAAAGGCGATCGGAAGCTCCTTCATCGCGATCACGAAGACGAGCACCATCCCCGCGATCACGCCGGGCCGGATCGTGGGCAGGGTGACCTTCGCGAAGGTCGAGACCGGCCCGTGCCCGAGCGCGCGCGCACTCTCCTCGAGCGAGGGCCGCGCAAGATACAGCGCCGAGCGGATCGGCCCCAGCGCCAGCGCCAGGAACGCCAGAGCATAGACCAGCACCAGCAGCGTGTGCGTCTGGTAGAGAAAGCGCACGCCCTGCAGCGCGAAGAACACGAAGGCGAGCGCAAAGGCCAGAGGCGGCACCGCATAGCCGACGAAAGCGAGCCGGTTGACCAGCGTCGAGAGCGGCGAGGGATACCGCACCGCCAGCACCGCCACGGGAAGCGCCATCAGCGCGGCCACGAGCGCCGAGGGCGCCGCGATCGACAGCGACTGCCAGAAGCTGCCCATCAACGCCGGAAGCACCGGCCCCAGCGGCGAACGCGTCATCCAGAAGGCCAGCACCGCCAGCGGCAGCCCCACCGAGACGAGCACCACGAGCCCCGAGAAGACCCAGCCGCCCGCCTGCCCGAGCCGCGACAGCGCGATGCGCCGCGGCCCCGCGCCGCTGCCCGAACCGGTGCGCGCGTAATGCGCCCCCTCGCGCAGGCGGCTCTCCCACCACACCACCGTCAGCGCGATGGCGATCAGGATCAGCGCCAGCCACGCGGCATAGACCCGGTCGAAGGCGGCGGAATACTGCGTGTAGATCACATATGAGAAAACCTCGTAACGCATCAGCGCCACGGCCCCGAAATCGCCGACCACGTAAAGCCCGATCACCAGCCAGCCCGCCATCAGCGCCGGCATCAGATGCGGCAGCATCACCCGGCGGAACACCTCGCCCGACCCGCAGCCGAGCGCGCGGGCCGATTCCTCGAGGCTCGCATCGAGGCCGGAGAACGCCGCGCGCAGGTTCAGGTAGAGATAGGGAAAGGTGTAGAGGCTGAGCGCCAGCGTCGCCCCGAACCAGCCCTGCGGCCGCGGCAGTGCGACGCCGAAGACCTGCGCGAGAAACCCGTAATTGCCCGATACCCCGATCAGCGCATAGGCCATCACGTAACCCGGCACCGCGAGCGGAAGCACGGCGAGCACGTTGAGCACCCGCCGCCCGCGCAGATCGGTGCGGCTCACCAGCCAGGCCAGCGGCAGCGCGATCAGCGTCGTGACCACGAGCACGCCGAGGGTGAGCGCGGCGGTGTTGACCAGAAGCATCCCGGTGCGGGGGCGCCAGATCAGATCCGCGACGGTGGCAAAGTCGGCTTCGAGCGCGCGCATGACGAGATAGACGAGCGGCAGGACCGCGAGCGCCCCGATCGCGAGCCCGAGCGCCGAGAAGACGATGCGGACCGCCGGCAGGCGGCGGCCCGGAATGACCGTGGCGGTGGTCACAGAAGTCCGGCGTCGCGCAGCATCTCGAGCGTACCGTCGAGATCGCTGAGCGCGTTGAGGTCGATTTCGGGCGCGGCCGCCTGAACATCGGAATAGCTCACGCCGAGATCCGTCTGTACCGCGATGCCGTCGCCGGTGACGGGAAATTCGAAGACATTGCCGGTGAAATACTGCTGCGCCGTTTCACCCAGCAGGAAATCGACGAATTCCTCGGCAGCATCGTGATTATCGGAGCTTGCGAGCATGCCGATACCCGCAACCATCACGAGATTACCGATATCGCCCTCTTCGAACAGCGCGTGACGCACCGGAAAATCCGGATCGCTGTCGAGAAAGCGCGACAGGTAGTAATTGTTGGTGATCGCGAAATCGGCCTCGCCATCGGCGAGAAGCTGGTGCATCGCGGTATTGTTGGAGCCGATCACCGGATCGTTGTTGGCCACGGCCGTGATCCAGTCGCGCGCGGCGGCGTCGCCATCGGCCACGCGCAGCGCGGTGAGGTGGGCATGAAGGGAGCCGTTGGTGGGCGCGAGCGCCATGCGCCCCGCGAACCGGGGATCGGCGGCGTCGGCCATGGTGGCGGGCAGCTCGTCCTCTGCGATGCGCTCTGGGTTGTAGATCATCAGCCGCGCGCGCGCCGAGGTCCCGACCCAGCGGTTCTCGGCGTCGCGCAGCCCGGCATCGACACGTCCCGCGATCGCGTCGGGCAGCGGCGCGAACAGACCCGCGACATTGCCGAGCGCGGCGACGTCCTGCGCCCAGTAGAGATCGGCGGGCGAGGCATCGCCCTCCTCCTGCAGGAGCACGGCGAGCTCCGAGGTGCCGCCATAGCGCACCGTCACCTCGATGCCGGTGCGCTCGGTGAAGGTTTCGATGATCGGGTCGACGAGAGTCTCGCCGCGGCCGGAGTAGAGGATCAGGTCCTGCGCCGTCAGGGGCGTGGCGGCGAAAAGCGCGATGGCGGCGATGCCGGTGCGAAGGCGGGTCATTGCGGTGGTCTCCGTGTCTGCGTCAATCGGGGTCGATCAAGGCAGGAACAGGGTCACGGTACTGCGCATCGCGCCTCCCTCCCGCGCCGGGGCGCTCAATTCCTACTGCTTTTGTCGGGTATAGAAGCGGCGCGAAGGCGTCAAGAAAAATGATGCGTCTCAAGGGCCCGAAACGCATGGACCCCGGCGCGATGGCCGGGGTCCGGTCGCAGCGTCGCGGCGCGGCTCAGATCGCGCCGTCGATCCAGCTTTGCAGCGCGCTCTTGGGGGCGGCGCCGGTCTTGTTGGAGACGACCTCACCGTTCTTGTAGAGAAACAGCGCCGGGATCCCGCGGATGCCGAGCTCGGCGGGCATGTTCGGATTCTCGTCCACGTTGAGCTTGGCGATCTTCACCTTGCCGGCGTACTCGTCGGAAAGCTCCTCAAGCGCGGGGCCGATCTGTTTGCAGGGGCCGCACCACTCGGCCCAGAAATCGACAACGACGGGGATGTCGGATTGCTTGACCTCGGCGTCGAAGGTCTCGTCGGTCACGGCGACGGTGGACATGGGATGTCTCCTTGATTTCGGCAGTCGGGGGGTAATTATGCGCGCCCCGCTATCGGGTCAAGGGAGCGCCGCGGCGAGGGCGTCGCGCAGGAGCCGGTCGGGCAGCGGCATCAGCCGCGCCGACCGCGTCCACAACAGCGCCGTGTCGACCCGCCTGCCCGGAAAGACCTGCCCGAGCGCATGGGCATAGGCGCCCATCTGGCGCAGGAGCCCGTCGGGGACCGTCGCGGGGGTTTGCGGCACGATCCGGTTCGATTTGTAATCCACCGCCAGCACGCGTTCGGGCTCGATGATGAGCCGGTCGATCGTGCCGAGCAGGCGCTCCTGCCCCCAGGGCGCGGTCACATCGATCTCGGCGAGCGCGTCGGGGCCGAAGAGAAAGGCCAGCTCGGGCGCGGTCAGCACGCCGCGCGCCTCGGCCAGCAGGTCCTCGGCCGCCGCCGCATCGGCCGGGTCCGGCCCGCCGGCGATGAGATCGTGCGCGCGCTCGGGCCAGGTCGCCTCGGGCCAGCCCGGCAGATGCTCCAGCAGCAGGTGGAGCTGCCGTCCCCGGCGCAGGGCGGCCGCCTCGTCGTCGCCCGCCTCGCCTGCCAGCGCCTTCGCCCCGCCCAGATCCGACGGCGCGCGCGGCGCGGGCGGGGCCTCGGCGGCGGGCGCGGGGGCTTCCGCCCACTCGGGCAGGTCGGCATCGTCGCGGTCAGCAGGCGCGGGCCGCGCGGGCGGTGGCCAGGCCCCCTCGGCGTAGCGCCAGCCCGGCCCGGCGTCGCCGAAGCCGAAATCGTGCGCCTGCGCACCGGCATGATCGAGCCCGTCGCGGATGCGATTATACCAACAGGCGTCGTCCGTGGTCCTGCCGGCCGCCGCCACGATGAGCCAGCTCTGCGCGCGCGTCATCGCGACATAGAGAAGCCGCGCATCCTCGGCGGCGGCGCGTTCGATGGCAGCCTCGTGGCGCGCGCGCACCAGCTCGGGGCTGTGCGCGGCGGGCGGCTTCCAGATCGCGGGACCGTCCGCCGCGTCGATGGCGCCGCGATCGCGCGGCGACCGGTCGCCCGTATCGGGCAAGATCACCACCGGCGCCTCCAACCCCTTGGCACCATGCACCGTCATCACCTGGATGCGTGCCTCGGCGGTGTCGAGCTGGCGCTTGACGATCACGTCCTCGGTTTCGAGCCAGGTCAGGAAGCCGGTCAGGCTCGGCACCTCCATGCGCTCATGCGCGAGCGCCTGCGCGAGCAGCGCGTCCATCCCGTCCTCGGCTTCGTCGCCGAGCCGCGCGAGCAGCCGCCGCCGCCCGTCATGGCGCGTCAGCACCCGTTCGATGAGCTCGAAGGGGCGCAGGAAATCCGCCTGCCGGCGCAGATCGTCGAGCATCGCGCGGGTGGCGGCGCAATCCGTGCGCGCGCGCAGCGCCTGCCACAGATACCCCGCGCGCCCCTGCGCAAGCGTGTAGAGCTCGCCCTCCGACCAGCCGCAAAGCGGTGAGCGCAGCACCGCGGCGAGCGACAGGTCGTCCTCCGGCGTGGCGAGAAACGACAGAAGCGCCGCGAGATCCTTGACCGCCATCTCCCCGCCTAGGCGCAGCCGGTCCGCCCCCGCGATCGCCAGCCCCTCGGCCTTGCAGGCGCGGATGACCTCGGCAAACAGCTCCGAGCGCCGGCGCACGAGGATCAGCACGTCGCCCTCGTTCATCGCCCGGCTACCGCCCGCGCCATCGGGGATCGCGGTCCCCGCCGCGATCATGCGCCGGATCTCGGCGGCGATGCGCCGCGCGAGAAGGGCAGTGTGATGGGTGTCGGTGACGATGTCGACGGGGTCGAACCAGTCGCGATCCTCGCGCGTCGCCGCGGGCGGGACCACCGGCCAGAGATCGACGCGGCCGGGCATGTCGGCCTTGAAGGCGAGATGGCCGACAGGGCCGCCGAGCCCGGCGCCGCGCCGCGCGTCGAAGGTCAGATCCACGAGCCGAAGGATCGCGGGGGCGGAGCGGAAGGAATACTCCAGCTCGAGCTGCTGCAGCGGCGCGCCGACGGTGCGCAGCCGCTCGTCGAAGGCGGCGCGCATCGCCTCGAAGGCCGCGAGATCGGCGCCCTGGAAGGAATAGATCGACTGCTTGCGGTCGCCGACGACGAAGATCGTGCGCCCCGCGTCGCGCGCCCCGGCGCCGGAGGTGAATTCGCGCGACAGCGCCTCGATCACGTCCCATTGCGCGGGGCTGGTATCCTGCGCCTCGTCCACGAGGATGTGATCGATGCCGCCATCGAGCTTGAACAGCACCCATTGCGCCATCGTCGACTCGGCGAGCAGGGCGCGGGCGCGCAGGATGAGATCGTCGAAATCCAGCAACCCCGCCGCCGCCTTGCGCGCCGCATAGGCGTCAAGGAAGGGCGCGGCGAAGCGGTGCAGCGCGGCGGTGCGCGCGGCGGCGGCCAGCGCGAGCCGGCGCGGGCGCGCGGCCTCCACCCGTGCCATGAGCGCGTCGAGCGCGTCGATCCGCCCACCGAGGCGCGCGCGCGTGCCCTTGGTGGGAAAGCTGCCGATCTTGGCGGTGAATGGCTCCCCGGCGTTGGCGCCGGTCAGAAGCAGCCCCTCCAGCGCGGCCAGTGTCTCGAGCGTGGGCGCGGTGCAGGCGGCAAGGCGCGGCGCGGCCTTGGTGTCGCTCGGTGAGCCGCCGGCCATCGCCGCGGCCACGGCGTCGATGAGCTCCGCCTCGCCGCCGAGAAAGACCTCGCCCACAAGATCCGCCTCCGTGAGTCCGACCGACAGCCCGAACAGCGCGCGCGCGCCCTCAGGGTCGAGCGGGGGGCGCAGGGCCTCGCGGTGCTGCACGATCTCGGCGGTCAGCGCCTCGAAATCCTCGCCGGAATGGTATTGCGCGACGGCATCGACGGCCCCGGACGCCGCGCCCTCGGCCATCTCCTCGACGATCTCGGCCCGCAGGAGCCGGGCGGCCCGGTCATCCATCTCCCGAAACTGCGGCGTCACCCCGGCCTCGAGCGGGAAGCGCCGCAGCAGCGATGCACAGAAGGAATGGATCGTCTGGATCTTGAGCCCGCCTGGCGTCTCGATGGCGCGCGCGAAAAGCCGGCGCGCGCGCGCCAGCGTCTCGTCCTCGACGGGGCCGGGCACGCCCAGATCGGCGAGCGCCGCGTGCAGCGTGCCCGCCTCCATCATCGCCCATTCCCCGAGCCGTCGGAACAGCCGGTTCTGCATCTCGCTCGCGGCGGCCCTGGTGTAGGTCAGGCACAGGATGTGCTGCGGCGCGACCCCGTCGAGCAGGAGCCGCGCCACCCGGTCGGTGAGCACCCGCGTCTTGCCCGATCCCGCATTGGCCGACAGCCACACCGAGTCGCCGGGCTCGGCCGCCGCGACCTGCCGCGCGCTCGCGTCGTCCCTCATCCGACATCCTCCGGCTTCGAGGGCGCGCTCATCTCCCATTCGCCAAAACGCGCGAGATGATCATAATCGCCCGTGGCGGCCGCATGCGACGGCGCACGCCGCGCGATATAGCCCTGCGCGCGCGCCTCATACTGCCCGATCAGCAGGTGCAACTCCTCCCAGGTCGCCTCGGTGATCCCGGCGGTGATCTCGGTGCTTACATCGCGCGGATTGGTGCCGAGGCCGACATAGGTGATCCGGGCGACCTCGCGGGGGCCGAGTTCGGCGAAAGCACCGCGCTCGGCCATCGCGGCCTCGAGCAGGAGCTGCTTGTCGAAATGGCGCTGGACCTTCTCGCTCGGCGGGGTGCCGGTCTTGTAGTCGATGATGTGGACGCGGCCATCTGGCAGCGCGTCGATGCGATCGGGCTTGGCGGTGAGTTCGAAATCGACCCCGTCGAGGCGCGCGCCGCCGCGCTTCTCGATGAGCACGGGCGTGCCCGCGCGCCGGTCCTCACCGTCGAGAAACCGCTCTGCCACGCGGGCGATCCGCGCGTGCCAAAGCCGCCGTGCCAGCGGCCAGGGCACGTCACGCGCCAGCACGGCCTCGGCCATCTCCAGAAGTTGCGCGCGCGCGGTGGCACGATCCGCCGCCAGCCCCGCGCGCACCACCTCCTCGAAGATCGTGTGCATCACCGAGCCGCGCAGCCGCGCATCCGCCCCCGGCCGCAGCGGATCGAGCGGACGCAGCCGGAGAATACGCCTTGCATAGACGGCGTAGGGGTCGCGGATCAGCCGGGTGATCTCGGTCACCGGCAGGCGGCGGGGGCGGTCAGCCACCGGCGGGCGTGGCGCCGGGCGGGGTGCCGCGGCAAGCGCCGGGCGCCTTGCCTCCAGCGCGCGGGCGCGGCCGATCCAGACCTGCCCGCGCGCCTGCATCGCGGCCCATGCGTCGCGCCCGCCTTGTTCGGGCAGGCCGGTCATCAGATTGCCGAGCCGGTTGAGCCAGCGCGAGGGCACGGTCTGCGCCTCCGCATCGCGCAACGCGCGGCTCAGGACGACCTCGCGCGCGCAGGCGGCCTGCTGAAAGTCATGCGCCGACAACCCGACCTGCCGCTCGGGCAGCAGGAGCCCCGCCGCGAGCCGCATCCGCCGGTTGAGCCAGGGATCGGGCGGCGGCGTCTGCGGCCAGACCCCGTCATTGAGCCCGCCGAGGATCACCAGATCCGCCCCCTGCACCCGCGCCTCAAGCGTGCCCCAGATCATGATGCGCGGATGCGGCGTCGGCGCGTCGCGCACCTCCCGCCCCTGCATCAGCCGCGCGAAAAAGGCGGCGTAGTCGCGCGCCGTCATGTCGCCGCCATGCCCGGCCTCGCGCTCGAGCTCGACCATGGCGGCCCATGCCTCGGCCCCGGCGGCCGCGTCCCACAGCCCCCCGGACCCGGCGCCGCGCGGCCCCTGCGCGACGCGTTCCGACAGCGCGCGATGCGCCGCCACCCTTGCGGCGAGCGGCTGCGCCCCCGGCTCCGGCAGCGCCGCGAGAAGCTCCGCGATCCAGCCCGCCCAGCCCTGCGCCGGCGCGTCGCGTCCCGCGCCCCAGCGGCGCAGCGCCGCGGCGTCGGGAAAGGCGGGGCCGTGGCGGCGCAGATCGAGCTCGAGCTCGCGGGTGTTGCGCAAATGCGCGCCGCGATCGGCGCCGCTATGGGTCAGCGGATGCTTGAGGAGCGTCAGCAGCGCCTCGGCGGTGGGCGGCTCGGCCATGAGCGCGGCGAGATGGCGCATCAACCGCCCCGGCGGCGACAGCGCCAGCGGGCGCCCGGCGCTGTCATCGGGCAGGATGCCCCAGCGGTCGAGCGCGGCGGTGACCTGGCGGGTGAGTTCGCGGTCGGGGGTGATGAGGGCGGCGTCGATGCCGTCCTCGGCGGCCTTGCGCAGCCGCAGCGCGATGGCGAGCGACTCCTGGCGCGGCCCGGCGGCCTCGATCAGCGTCACGTCCCGCGTGGCGGCGGCGAGATCGCCCGCCAAGCGCCCCTCCTGCATCCATTGATCCGTCACCGGCGCAGGGCGCAGCGCCAACGAGAGCAGCCGCCCGCGCGCCGGGTTGGGCGCATCGACGGCGCGCCAGCGGCGCACCTCGCCGGGCCCCGTGCCGAGCCGGTCCATCAACGCGCGAAAGCGGTATTGCGGGTGATCCTCGGCGGTGAGCGCATCGCTCAGCCCCGCCCAGATCGGCGCGGGCATGTCGAAGTCGAAGCCCGGCAGCACCAGCGCGCCCTGCGGCAGCGCGGCCACCGCGGCCATCAGCCGCGCTGTCGCCCCGCGCGAGCCGGTCGAGCCGGCGACGATGACGGGGTGCTGCGGCGGCGCCGACGCCCAGGCTTCGGCGAGCCGATCGACGGCGATGCTCTGGCGCGCCTCGGCGGACGGGGCCTCGGCGCGGATATAGTCCTCGAGCAGCGAGATGAAGGCGAGGCTGCGGCCCCAATGCTCAGCGTGGTCGCTGACATCGAGCGCGCGCAGGGCCTCGGGGGCGACACCCTCGCCCTGCATCTCGTCCAGCAGCGCGGCGAGGCTCTCGGCGAGGTCGTGGATCGCGGCGCGGGGGGCGAGCTCGGGCCGCGCGGTGAGCAGCCGCTCGACGAGTCGCGCGAGCTCGAGCCGGCGGCGCAGGGGCGGCACTGGCGGCGGCAGATCGCCAAGCGGCATCCGCGCGCCCGGATCCGTCACCAGCCGGATCCGCGGCAGCAGCCGCGCCCCCGAGCGCGCCATCAGATCGCGCACCCGGCGTTGCATCCGGCGGGTATTGACGTAAAGCTCGACCCGCGCCAGCGCCTCGGGCGGAGCGCCCGCCATGCGCTCGAACATTCCGGCCACGAGCTCGGCGGGGAAATCCGCCCCCGGCGGCAGCGCGAAAAGGCGCGGCGCGGCGGCGGGCTCAAACATGGTCGACCAGCATCGCCTCGGCGGCGGCGATCCCGTCGGGGTGGCCGACATCGCACCAGTGGCCCGGATAGATCGCGCCGTGCAGCCGCCCCGCGGCCAGCATCCCGCGCCAGACCTCCCGGAGCGAGAACGCCCCGTCGGGCATCGCCGCGAGCGTATCGGTGCGGATGATCTGCGCGCCGGTGTAGCGCCAGGGCCCGCCGGCGGCGAGCCGCCCGTCGCCATCCATCGCGAAATCGCCGGGCCGCGTGTCACCATGCGCGCGCTCGGGCGGCGCGAGCAGCATCAGCGCATCCATGCGCGCGGGGTCCCAGGCCGCTTCGAGCACCCCGAGCGCGCCGGGCCCAGCCCAGACCGCATCGGCGTTGAGCGTGAAGACCGGGCCATCGCCGAGATGCGGCGCGGCCGCGCGCAGGCCGCCGCCGGTGTCGAGGATCGCAGGCTCATGCGACAGCGTCACCGCGCGCCCGGCGAGATGCGCGGCGAGCTGATCGGCGCGGTAATGCGTGTTGACGACGACGCGCCGTCCGCCCGCCTGATCGAGGGCGTGGTCGATGAGCGCGCACCCGGCCACCGCGATGAGCGGCTTGGGCCGGTCGCGGGTCAGCGCGCCCATCCGGGTGCCGAACCCGGCGGCGAAGATCATCACGGCGTCGGGGCGGGGCATCGGCGGCGCAGCTCCTCGCGCAGGTCGGTGTCGGGGGCGGGCAGATGGGCGGCCACGCGGCGGCGCAGCGGGGCGAGTTCGGGATGGGCGAGGTTGCGCTGCAGATGTTCCCAGACGCGCGGCATGTAGTCGAGATAGCGCGGCTTGCCGTCGCGCAGGCACAGCCGCGCGAAGACCCCGAGGATGCGCAGCGCGCGCTGGGCGCCGAGCGCGGCATAGGCGGCCGAAAACCGCGCGGCGTTCTGGCGCGCGACGGCGACGTAATGCGCGCGCATCGCCTGTTCCGTCGCCTCGGAGACGTCGCGGCGCGCATCCTGCAACAGCGAGACGAGGTCATAGGCCCGATGCCCCGCCATCGCGTCCTGGAAATCGAGCAGCCCGACACGGGCAAGTCCCGCGCGCTCGGGCAGCCAGAGGAGGTTTTCCGCATGGTAATCGCGCAGCACGAGCGCCTCGGCCCCCGGCGCGAGCGCGTCGCACATTCCGGTGACGAGATCGGCGAATTCGGTGCGCGCGCGCGGCGTCGCCTCGGCCTGAGCATACCAGTCGAGCGCGAGCGCGGCGAGATCGCCCATCAGCGGCGCGTCATAGGGCGCGATCCCCTCCGGCAGCGGCGCTGCGTGCAGATGGGCGAGCAGTTCGGTCGCGGCGACATAGAGCTCGGCCTCGCGTGTCGAATCGGCCGCGAGCAGCCGCGCGAAGAGATCGTCGCCCAGATCCTCGATCAGCAGGAACCCGTTGGCGGCATCCTCGGCCATGATCTCGGGCGCCGAGAGGGCGAGCCCGCGCAGGTGCCGCGCAATGCGTGTGAAGGGGCGCACATCCTCGCCGCGCGCGGGCGGCGCATCCATCAGCACGGCCCGGTCGGGACCGCGCCGGAGCCGCTCGTATCGCCGGTTCGACGCGTCGCCGGCGAGATGCGCGCGCGCCGCGCCGCCCCATCCCGCATCGGCGAGGAACGCCGCCGCGTCCGCCGCCCGATCAGGCATCCACACCCTCCCGCGCCGCGGCGATGAGCGGCGCCCAGCGCGGCGCGTCGGCACGCAGCGTCAGCACCCGCCCCGCGCCATCCGGCGCGAGCGCAAGGGTGAGCGCACCGGGCGGCACCGCGCCCTCGAGCCGTTCGGGCCACTCGATCAGGCACAGCGCCGTCTCGAAAGCCGCGTCGAGGCCGAGCTCGGCCGCCTCGCCGGGATCGACCAGCCGGTAGAGATCCACATGCCAGATCTCCAGATCCCCGGCGCGATACTCCTGCACGAGCGTATAGCTCGGCGAGGGCACATCCTCGACGGCGCCATGGGCGGCCTGCCGGTGTTGAATGAGCGCGCGGGCGAGATGCGTCTTGCCGGCGCCAATCGGCCCCGACAAGAGCACGACATCGCCCGCCCCGAGCCACGGCGCGAGCCAGCGCGCGACGGCCTCCGTCGCCAGAGGATCGGGCAGGGAAAGGGTGGCATCGTCGGATCCGGCCATGCGTCCCTGTTAGCGCGCCGGGACGCGGCGCCGCAAGATGCGGCGGCCTAACTCGAGCGCGCGTGCACGAGCATCGGCGGTGTCTGCGTGCGCTGCGCGGTGGTGGGGTCGCGAAAGCCGATGAGGAACGCCCCGCCGGAAAGCGGCGTGAAGCGGCATTGCAGGACCCGCCCGTCATGCAGCGCGATCTGCCCGGTCCCCGGCGCGCGCCGACTCTCCGACGTGGCGGCGAAATCCTCCAGCGTGTCCCAGAGCGCGCCCGGCGCGCAGTCCCGGCGCCACAGCGCCAGTGCCTCGGCAAGGTCGGTCTGGCCGGCACTCACGGAGGGATCGGTGCCCCAGAGCCGGGCATAGGCCGCATTCGACATCACGAGCAGACGTGCAGGCGAGAACACCGCGATCGCCTCGTCGAGACTGTCGAGAACCTCGTGGCCCAGCTCGAGTTCGGCGCGGAAGCGGCACGTGAGCGAGAGCTCCGAGCTGACATCATCGAACAGCAGCGCGATCGCCCCGTCCGGATGCGGGCGGCCGAGGACACGGTGCGTCTGCCCGGACGGGGTCGTCCAGCTTTCCTCGAAATCGCCGGTCGCGGCGGCCGCGTCGATATCGGCGATGCGCTTGCACCAGCTTCGGTAGTCGCGCGGCTCGGGCAGGATGCGGCTCTCGCGCAGCCGGTCAAGGAACGCGCCGAGCGTGGGGCGCGCGGCCAGGAAGGCCGCCTCGAGGCCGGTCATGTCGGTCAGGGCGGGGTTGAACATCTGCAGCTGTCGACGCGCATCGAAGACCGCGATCCCCACGGGAAGCTGCGCGAAGGTGCGCGTGAGCGTCTGGCGAAAGTCGCGCAGCGACGCCTCGGCCCGCGCGGCCGCATCGGCGGGCAGCGCGTAGCACAGCCGGTCGCCGTCAGGCAGGCGGCTGCGATGGCATTCGAAGACGCTCTCGCGTTCGGTGCCCGCCATCAGGGTGCAGCGGACCGGGTCATCGTCGGCTTCGCCCGCGTCGAAGAGCCGCGGCAGCGGCCAGCTCAGCGCCGCGCCCGGGCCGAGCCGGTCGAAATAGGGGCCGTTGGCCCATGTCACCTGCCCGGCCGCGGTCTCGCGCCAGATCAGAACCGGCGCCGCGGCGACGGCGTGGCGCAGCTCGGCGAGCTCGTCCTCCATGACCTGCAGCCGCGCCACCCCGGCCCCGGCATAGGGCGCGAGTGCCTCGCTCGCCGAAAGGGTCAGCCGCGTCAGGCCGGATTGCCACTCCGCGGTCAGGGTCATCAGAGCGTCGCCCTGCGCGCGCATAGCGACGACGCCGACGCGATGCAGCTCGGCCAGCTGGTCGGCGAGATCGGGAAAGCGCGGCCCGAGCCGGGCGACGAGCCGCGCGCGATCGTCCGCCGCCGCCGGCGCATCCGCGAGCAGGCGCCGCGCCGAGGCCGTGGCGTCGAGCAGGGTGCCGCCATCGAAGAGAAAGACGGTCTCGTCGGCGTCGCGCGCCTCGAGGATCGCGGCCGGCGCGCGCCGCGCGAGATAGGCGTGAAACAGGATCAGCGCGACCAGCGCGGTCGCGAGCGCCGCGAGCGTCGTGATGGCTGCAAGGATGAGGTGTTCGGTCATCGGCTCTCGTCAGCAGCGCCCCATGCACTGCCGGCGAGGCTTACAGGGATTGGTTAATTTACCGTTAACCCCTTGCCCTGCGGTCAGCGTCACGCCTCCAGCGTCTGATTGGGCGCGAGTTCACCGCCGCGCGCGCTCTCGAGCCGGCCCCGCGGCCAGGACAGCGTCACCTGCGCCCCGCCCGCGGCGGCGTTGGCGAATTCGATCCGCGCGCCGGAGCGTTCGAGCAGCGTCTTGGCGATGAAGAGCCCCAGACCCATGCCCTCATAGCCGGGGCGCTCCGGATCGACGGGACCTTCGCGCGCGCGCATGAAGGGATCGCCGATGCGGCCAAGGACCTGCGAGGAAAACCCCGGCCCGTCATCGCGGATCTGCACGGTGATGGTGTCGCCGTCCGCCGTCGCGGCGATCTCGACGGAGCCGCGCGCGAAATCCACCGCGTTCTGTATCAGGTTGCGCAGCCCGTGGATGACCTCCGGGCGCCGCTGCACCGAGATCGTGGTATCCTGCGGACCGATTGAGAAGGAGAGATGCTTGCCGCGCCCGGCATGGGGCTCGGCGGCCTCGCGCAGCAGGGTCTCGAGCGGCGCGCGGCGCAGATGCGAGTCCGCCTTCCCGGCGCGTCCCATGGAGCGCATGATGTCGCGGCAGCGATCGGCCTGCTCGCGGATCAACTCGGCATCGGCGCGCAGCTCGGGCCGCTCGGCCAGCTCGTCGGCCAGCTCGTTCGAGACCAGCTTGATGGTCGCGAGCGGGGTGCCGAGCTCATGCGCCGCCGCCGCCACCACGCCGCCCAGATCGGTCAGCTTCTGCTCGCGCGCGAGCGCCATCTGTGTCGCCAGTAGCGCCTGCGACATCGCGTGGATCTCGGAGGCGACGCGGTGCGTGTAGAGCCCGAGAAACACGATCCCGATCACGATCGCGAGCCAGTGCCCAAGCTCGAACAGCGGCGGCAGCGCGAGCGGTTCGCCGCTGGGCAGTCGCATCGGCTGGTGAAACACCGCGTTCAGCGTGACGATCGCGAGCGCCACGAGGCCGAGCGAGACCGTCGTGCGCAGTTGCAGCGCCGTCGCCGAGATCGTCACCGGCGCGAGGATCAGCATCGCAAAGGGATTGTTGAGCCCGCCCGTCAGGTGCAACAGGAAGCCGAGCTGCACGATGTCGAACAGCAGCGTGAGCATCGCCTCGAATTCCGTCAGCCGTCGCCCGACCGGCACCGTCAGCACCGCCACCACATTGGCCAGCACCGACGCCGCCACGACGAGATAGGCCAGCGCCGCGTTGAACTGCATCCCGAACCACAGATCCGCCGCCGCGATCGCCGCGGTCTGCCCCGCGATCGCGAGCCAGCGCAGAAGGATCAGCGTGCGCAGCCGGACCCAGCCGCTGCGGGTCCGGCGCCGGAACAGCCCGGCTTCCTCGGTCGACATGATGGGGCCTGTTGTCACAGCTTCGCGATGGCGCATTGTTAGTCGCGCGCGCTTGCGTCATCAATGCGCAGCGTTGGCGCAGGCGCGCGTAATCCGGAGGGCAGGCAATGCGTATCTATGCGGTGGTCGCGGCGGGTCTGGTGGCCGCGCTGATGGGGGGCATGGGCTATTTCATGATCGCCGGAAGCGCGGATGCCGACCGCTTCGCCGAATGTCGCGGATCGCAGGTGGCCGGCGAGGCCGATCTCGGCGGGGCGTTCGAGCTTGTCGATCACACCGGCGCGACCGTCACGGATGCCGATGTCCTCTCGGAGCCCGCGCTGATCTATTTCGGCTTCACCTACTGCCCCGATGTCTGCCCGCTCGACAATGCGCGCAACGCGCGCGCGGCCGACGCCTTGAACGGGCGCGGGCTGGAGGCGCGCCCGGTCTTCGTTTCCGTCGACCCCGAGCGCGACACGCCCGAGGTGCTCGCGAACTTCACCGAGCAGTTTCACGATGACATGATCGGGCTGACGGGCAGCGAGGAGCAGGTCCGCGCCGCCGCGCAGGCGTATCGCGTCTACTACCAGCGCGAGGACACCGACGATCCCTATTACCTCGTCGATCATTCCACCCATACCTATCTCGCGCTGCCGGGACACGGCTTCTTGGAGTTCTTCCGCCGCGATGCGACGGTCGAGGAGGTCGCGGAGCGGGCCGCCTGCTTCATCGAGAACGCCTGAGCGAAATTGACCGCCCCGGACGGCGCGCTATACCTCTTCGGCAGAACAATGTTGGGGTGGACTGCCATGACCCGTGATGCGAATTCGCGCGCCGACCGCTCGCTTCTGCTTGTCGACGATGACGAGGTGTTCCTGCGCCGCCTCGCCCGCGCGCTCGAAAAGCGCGGCTTTGAGCCGGTGACGACGGCCTCGAGCGTCGCCGAGGGACTCGCCGCGGTCGAGAGCGGCGCACCGGCGCATGGCGTGATCGATCTGCGGCTCGAGGACGGCAATGGCCTCGACGTGGTGGAGCGGCTGCGCGAGGCACGACCCGACAGCCGCATCGTCGTGCTTACCGGCTACGGCGCCATCGCCACCGCGGTCGCCGCGGTCAAGATGGGCGCGACAGATTACCTCTCCAAGCCCGCCGACGCCGATGACGTGGTCAATGCGCTGCTCGCGGGCGAGGCGGAGCCGCTGCCGCCGGTCTCGGAGAATCCGATGTCGGCCGACCGGGTCCGCTGGGAGCATATCCAGCGTGTGTTCGAGCAATGCGAGCGCAACGTCTCGGAGACTGCGCGCCGGCTCAACATGCACCGGCGCACACTGCAGCGCATCCTCGCCAAGCGCTCGCCGAGCTGACGCGCGTCACGGCGCGCGCGCGGCCTCGGCCATGACCCAGTCGCGAAAGATCCGGACCTTGCGCCGCGCGCTGTCCGCCTTCGGCCAGACGAGGTAGTAGCAGAACTGCTGCCGGTCCGCGCCCGGCGGGCCGAACGGCATCACGAGCCGCCCGGCCGCGAGGTCGGGCGCGACCAGCGAGTGCATCGCGAGCGCGACCCCGTGGCCGTCGATCGCGGTCTGCATCGCGAGGCTGTCGATGCTGAAGCGCGGGCCGCGCTCATGGTCGATATGGCCGAGCCCGGCGGCACGCAGCCACATGCGCCAGTTCGGCGATGTCGCGCCCTGCATCCGCCACTGCACATGCAGGAGGGTATGGTGCGCGAGATCCTCGGGCCGGCGCAGCGGGTGTGGCCCGTCCAGGAGCGCCGGGCTGCACACCGGAAACGCCGCTTCCGAGATCAGGCGTTCCGAGGCAAGCCCGGGATAATCACCGCTGCCGTAGCGGATCGCGAGATCGACATCGGCGCGTTGCAGATCGACGATCTTCTCCGTCGCATCGATGCGGATCTCGAAATCGGGATGCGCGGCGTGAAACGCCTCGACCCGCGGCACCAGCCATTTCGCCCCGAAGGACGGCGCGACGCTGACGGTGATCGGCCCCGTCTCCTCGTGCTTGCGCAGGGTCGCGTAACCCTCGGCGAGGGCATCGAACCCGCCGGCCACCGCCGGCAGCGCCGCGCGCCCCGCCTCGGTGAGTTCGACCGCGCGCGTGCGGCGGCGAAACAGCTTGACGCCCGCGTGATCCTCGAGCGCGCGCACCTGCTGGCTGATCGCCGCCGGGGTCACCGCAAGCTCCTCGGCCGCGCGCGCAAAGCTCAGATGCCGCGCGGCGGCCTCGAAGGCGCGCAGTCCGTTCAGCGGCGGCAGGCGGCGCATGGCGGCTCCATGAATTAGATTTTCTTACTTATAGGCGCAGAAATCCTCGTTTGTCACGCATCGGGGCCGCGTCCATCTTGGCGTGGTGCAACGAAGAAAGGGAAAGCGCCCGACACGCAGCCTTAGCTTTTCTTTACTCCGCCACCCTGTAACGCCATCCCCGAGGAGCCCGATATGTGGATCAACCTGACCGGACTGACCCCCGACCCCGTCTTCACCCCGACCCTGCGCCGGACCAACGAGGCGCGCGCTGCGCGGATCTATCAGGGCTGGCGCGCGCTGCGTCGCGGTCTCGGTGCCGTGCTGCGGTGGCGCCACAATCGGTACCCTGCGGCGGCGGCGCAGCGCCATGACGCCACCGGCCCGCAGGCCTCAGCCCAACGCGACACCGCGGCGGACCCCGCGCGGCCCGCCTTGCGGTCCGCGGCCTGACGCGGCGGCTATGTCCAGGTGGGGTGGAAACGCCCCGCGGGCGACAGCGTGAAGATCTCGCAGCCTTCGGCCGTGACCCCCACGGAGTGCTCGAACTGCGCCGAGAGCGACTTGTCGCGCGTCACGGCCGTCCAGTCATCGGCGAGCACCTTGGTCTCGGGCCGGCCCAGATTGATCATCGGCTCGATGGTGAAGAACATCCCCTCCTCGAGCACCGGCCCGGTGCCGGGACGCCCGTAATGCAGCACGTTGGGCGGGGCGTGAAACACCCGGCCCAGCCCGTGGCCGCAGAAATCGCGCACCACGCTCATGCGGTGGCTCTCGGCGTATTTCTGGATCGCGTGACCGATATCGCCGAAGGTGCTGCCCGGGCGGACCATCTCGATGCCGCGCATCAGCGAATCATGCGTCACCTGCATGAGCCGCTCGGCCTTGCGGCTCGGCCTGCCGGCGACGAACATCCGGCTCGTGTCACCATACCAGCCCTCGAGGATCACGGTGACGTCGATATTGAGGATGTCGCCGTCCTTGAGCGCCTTTTCTCCGGGGATGCCGTGGCAGACGACATGATTGATGCTGATGCAGGAGGCGTGCTGATAGCCGCGATAGCCGATTGTCGCCGACGTCGCTCCGGCGGCCGAGACCTTGTCGGTGATCGCCGCGTCAAGCGCGCCCGTCGTCACCCCCGGCGCCACCATCGGCGCGATCTCGTCGAGGATCTGCGCCGCGAGCCGCCCGGCCGCGTGCATGCCGGCGAAATCCGCGGGGTCGTAGATCTGGATGCCGTCCTTCGTCACGCGGCCGGGGTGGTTGTCCAAGGTCTGCTCCATCGGTGTCTCGGAGGCTCTAGATAGGCGAGCGGGGGTGATTCGACCAGACCGGCTCAGGCCATCGCGAGCCGCGACCCGAGCGTCACGCCGTCGGTGCTGATGCGCGTGCCGAAAACCAGCACCTCGACCCCCGCCGCCGCGGCAAAGGCGCGCGCATAGGCCGGGTCGATATCGCCCGCAAGCGCGAAGCGCGCGCAATCCGTGCGCTGCACGAGATAGAGCATCACCGCGCGGTGCCCCGCCGCCGCGACGCGGGCGAGCTCCGCGAGATGGCGCGCCCCGCGCGCGGTCACGGCGTCGGGAAACTCGGCGATGTCGCCGCGCCGGCGCAGATGCACGTTCTTGACCTCGACATAGGCATCCGGCCCGCCGCCCGAGAGCAGGAAATCCACCCGGCTGCGGTCGCCGTATTTCACCTCGGCGCGGATATCCGCATAGCCGGAAAGCTCCGGGATCGCGCCCGCGCGCAGCGCTTCGCCCACGACGCGGTTCGGCACGCTCGTGTCGATGCCGGCCATGTGGCCGCCCCCGAGCTCCGCCAGCCGCCAGCCGTATTTCAGCTTGCGCGCCGGGTCGTCATTGGGCTCCAGCCAGCAGCGCGTCCCCGGCTCCGCCAGCCCCATCATCGAGCCCGGATTGGGGCAATGCGCTGTGACCTCCCGCCCGTCCGCGAGCGTCATGTCCGCGAGGAACCGCTTGTATCGCCGCAGCAGCCGCGCGGGCACGAGGGGGGTTTGAAACCGCATCCCCCGCGCCTATACCGGGCCCCGAGCCCGCACAAGCGCAGGAGACGTCCATGCCCAACCCCACCGCCGCGATGCTCACCATCGGCGACGAGATCCTGTCGGGGCGCACCCGCGACGCCAACATGCCCCACCTCGCCGCGCGGCTGACGGCGCATGGCATAGACCTGCGCGAAGCGCGCGTCGTCGCCGACGATCACATGGCGATCGTGGCGGCGGTCGATGCGCTTCGGGGGGCGTATGATCATGTCTTCACCTCGGGCGGGATCGGGCCGACCCATGACGACATCACCGCCGACGCCGTCGGCGCGGCCTTCGGGGCGACGGTGGATGTGCGCGCGGATGCGCGCGCGCTGCTCGAGGCGCATTACGCGCGCACCGGCATGGCGCTCAACGAAGCGCGGCTGCGCATGGCGCGCATCCCCGAGGGCGCGGTGCTGATCGACAATCCGATTTCGGCCGCGCCGGGCTTCACGCTGGGCAATGTGCATGTGATGGCCGGGGTGCCGAACATCTTCGAGGCGATGGTCGCCTCGGTGCTGCACAAGGTGGCGGGCGGGGCGCCGCTCCTATCGCAGACCCTGCGGGTGGAGCGCGGCGAGGGCGAGATCGCCACCCCGCTCGGCCGGCTCGCCGAAGAGTTCCCGGCGCTGTCCTTCGGCTCCTACCCGTTCTTTCAAGGCGGTGTGCACGGCGCGCAGATCGTGGTGCGCGGGGCCGACAAGGGCGAGGTGGATGCCGCCATGCAGCGGCTGACCGAGCTGTTTCCCGAGGCGGCGGGGTGACGCCCGAGGCCGTTTCCGCCCTGCTCGACGCGACCTGGCCTGCCGCCGCCTTTCACCGCCGCGCGGGCTGGTGCCTGCGCGAAGGCGCGGGCGGGGGCCGCCGGGTATCGGCGGCGACGGCCGAGACGCCGGGCACCGACATCACCCAGGCCGAGGACGCGATGCGCGCGCTCGGGCAGGCGCCGCTCTTCATGCTGCGCGCCGGCGAGGGCGCGCTCGACACCGCGCTCGACGCCCGCGGCTACGCCACGGAGGCCGAAACCGAGATCCTCGCCGCCCCCGTCGCCCGCGTGGCCGAGCCGCGCCCGCGCGGGCGCCGGGTCTATCCGGTCTGGCCGCCCCTCGCGGTGCAGGCCGATCTGTGGGCGGCCGGCGGCATCGGCCCGGCGCGGCTCGCGGTGATGGCGCGCGCGGCCGGGCCGCGCACGGGGCTCCTGGCGCGGCGCAACGACCGCGTGGCCGGGGCGGCCTTCGTGGCGCTGTCGGGGGACACGGCGATGCTGCACGCGCTCGAAGTGCCCGCGCCCTGGCGCCGGCAGGGTGTGGCGCGCGACATCCTGCGCGCGGCCGCGGCCTGGGCCGAGGCGCGCGGGGCGGAGACCTTCGCCGTCGCCGTCGAGCGGGCCAACGCCCCGGCGCGCGCCCTCGCGGCCGCGATGGGCATGACCCGCGCGGCCGCGTATCACTACCGCGCCTAGAGCCGCGCGGCGAGGCGCGCGCCCTCGTCGATGGCGCGTTTGGCGTCGAGCTCGGCGGCGATATGCGCGCCGCCGATGACATGCGGCGCATGCCCCGCCGCGATGAGCGCATCGGCGAGATCGCGCGCGGGCTCCTGCCCGGTGCACAACACGACCGTCTCGGCCGCGACGAGTTCGCGCTGACCGTCGCGGAGGATGTGCACGCCCTCGGGCGCGATGCGCTCATAGGCGACGCCGCCGAGCATCCGCACCCCCTTGGCGCGCAGGCCGATCCGGTGAATCCAGCCGGTCGTCTTGCCGAGGCCGCGCCCGGGCTTGTCGGCGCGCCGCTGCATCAGGGTGATCGCGCGCGCGGGCGGGGCGGGGGCGGGGCCCTCGGGCGCGAGCCCGGCGCTCGCCGTCTCCGGGTCCGTCACCCCCCATTCGCGCCGCCAGGCCGCGGCGTCGAGCGTCGCGCTCGGCCCGTCCTGCGCAAGGAAGGTCGCCACGTCGAAGCCGATACCGCCCGCGCCGATGATCGCCACGCGCGCGCCCACCGGCGCGCCGGCGCGCAACACATCCGTATAGCCGAGCACCTGCGCGCCGTCCTGCCCGGGCAACGCCGGGTCGCGCGCACGCACGCCTGTCGCGATCACGACATCGTCGAAACCCGCGAGCATCGCCACGTCGGGCGCGGTATTGGTGCGCAGCGTCACCCCCGCGCGGGCGAGCTCGCCCTCGAACCAGTCCATCAGCCCGGCGAACTCCTCCTTACCCGGGATGCGCCGGGCCATGTCGAGCTGGCCGCCGGGGTGTGCGGCGCGCTCAAGGAGGGTCACGTCATGGCCGCGCCGCGCCGCGACGATTGCGGCCATCATCCCCCCCGGCCCCGCGCCGACCACGGCGATGCGCCGCGGCGTCCCGGCCGGGGTATAATTCAGCTCGGTTTCGTGACCCGCGCGCGGATTGACGAGACAGCTTGCCACCTTGCCCGCGAAGGTATGATCGAGACAGGCCTGGTTGCAGGCGATGCAGGGGGTGATCTCGCCGCTCCGCCCGGCCCGCGCCTTGGCGACGAAATCGGAATCCGCCAGAAACGGCCGCGCCATCGAGACCATGTCGGCGCAACCCTCGGCGAGCACGGCTTCGGCGACCTCCGGGGTGTTGATCCGGTTGCAGGCGATGAGCGGCAGGCCGACGCGGCCCATGAGTTTCTTCGTCACCCAAGCGAACCCCGCGCGCGGCACCGAGGTCGCGATGGTGGGCACGCGCGCCTCGTGCCAGCCGATGCCGGAATTGAGCACATCCGCCCCCGCCGCCTCGATGCGGTGCGCGAGCGCGACGATCTCGGACCAGCTCTGGCCATCGGGGACCAGATCGATCAGCGAGATGCGGTAGATCAGCAGCATGTCGGGCCCGATCGCGGCGCGCACCCGGCGCACCACCTCGACGGGCAGGCGCATGCGCCGCTCCGCGTCGCCGCCCCACGCATCGTCGCGCCGGTTGGTGCGCGGGGCGAGGAACTGGTTGAGCAGATAGCCTTCCGAGCCCATCACCTCGACGCCGTCATAGCCCGCCTGCCGCGCCCGCGCCGCCGCCGTGGCGATGTCGGCGATCTGCTTTTCGATGCCGCCTTCGTCGAGGGCCTGCGGCATGAAGGGCGCGATCGGAGCCTTGAGCGCCGAGGGCGCCACGCACGCCTTGCCATAGGCATAGCGCCCGGCATGCAGGATCTGCATCGCGATGCGCCCACCTTCGGCCTGCACGGCCCCGGTGACGCGGCGATGGCCAGCGATGTCGGCCTCGGTGAACAACCCCGCCGCGCCGGGAAACACGCCGCCCTCGCGATTGGGCGCCATGCCGCCCGTGATGATGAACGCCGCGCCCCCGTGCGCGCGCTCGGTGTAGAACGCGGCGACGCGGTCCCAGCCGCCCGTCTCCTCGAGTCCGGTATGCATGGAGCCCATCACGATGCGGTTGGGCAGGCGCAGCGGGCCGAGATCAATGGGGGCGAAGAGATTGGGATAGGCGGTCACGGCGGGCTCAGCCTTCCTCGCGCGGGGCGTTCTGGTGGCGAAAGGCGGATTTGAGCAGTTCAAGCTCGGCGCGCAGAAGCGCGATCTCGGCCTGCGCATCGCCCGCCACCGGCGCGCCCGCGGTCACGATGAAGCTCGCCAGCTGCTCCTGCGCGCCGCGCGCGCGGATCACGAAGACCTGCAGCCCCTCGCCGATCAGATGCGCCGGGATCGGCACCTCTAGCCGCCAGCGCCCCGCGCCGAGCGGTACCAGCCCCGGACGCGCGAGCACCGCCGCCTCATGCAGCACCTCGATATCGGGCGGTTGATTTCCGGGGCCGGTGACGACGCCGCTCCAGACGCCGCCGGCGATGCCGGTCGCTGTGACGGTGATGGTCATCGCGGGCTCCTTAAGGGCTCGGCTTCAGGGTTCGGCGCGCGGGCGCCGTGCGAGCGTGATGTCGGTGAGCGTGATGCGGTTCATCGCGGGGCGCTCCGGGATCAGGTCGAGCCAGGCATGCTCGATACGGCCCGCATCGATCTGCGAACAGGCCAGGTCGAAGGCGACATGCGCGGCCCCGTCCGCGGCATGCTCGGCGGGAATGTGGCGCAGGAGATCCGCGGTATTGGGGCCGTGCCGGATATTGAGCCGCGCGAAGAGCGGGCTCGCGCGCTCGGCCTCGACGCGCACGGCGAGATCGAAGATATCGCGCCCCGTGGCGTCGCGCCATGCGGCTTCGGGCAGATCCAGAACCAGCGACAGGAAGCTGCCCTCAAACGCATAGGCTTCGAGCACCAGCGCGAAGGGCGGATGCCCACGCCCCCCCGCGCCGCGCCGCTGGATGAGGGCGATCTGGCCGCGCGGGCAGTCGTGGAAGAGCTTGAGCCCCGGCTCCGGCTCGGTGCCACGCGTGGCGGGGACGTGGCTGGCGATGGGCTGGGTCAGATGCGGCGGGCGCCACATCCAGTGCGCCCCTTGCGCACGCAGCGGCAGGGCGGCCCGGCGCAGGAGCTGCGTTGCGGCAGCGTGCTCCGCGGCGTCGAGGCGCGGCCGCGTGGCGCGCAGCTCGCGCAGGAGACGGCGCAGCGCGGCCGGCGGCGCCCCCGTCGCGCCCTGCGCCACCCCGTCGAGTCGCTTGCGCAGACGGCGCAGCAGCAGCGTGTCGAAAAGGCCGGACCCTGCTTGTGTCATGGCGTGGCTCCCGGCACCGGCTGCCCTCAGCTTGCGCCGCCATCCGCATTGGCGGCCATCACCGCGCGCACGAAGGCCTCCAGCGTGACCTCGCGGCCCGGATCGTCGAGCGGATGCGCCGCGGGCGAAAGCGCCGACAGGGTGACGATGTGCCCGCCGAGTTCGAAGATCGCGCGGCGGTAGTCGGGCGCGATTTCGGGGCCGTCAAAGGCGCTCGCATCACTCAGCCGCACGAACAGCACGCCCTCGCGCTCCGTGGTCTCCAGTACCTCGACACCGTCAGCGTCACCGGCGCGGCTGAGCGCGGCGCGCCCCGGCTCGGAGGCGAGGAAATCGGCAAGCTCGTCGAGCGCGTCGCCGATGGGCGGCATCTGCGTGCCAGTTTCCACGACGCTCGCGGTGAGGACCGCGCTTCGGTCCGGGCGCGGCGCATCGGATGACTGCGCGAGCGCGGCGCAGCTGCCCAGCAGCACCACCGGCGCAACGCCATCGCGCGTGGTTTCGGGATCGACGCAGTAGCCGCGCGGCCCCGCGATCATCAGCGCGCCGCCGGCGACATCGACGCTCTCGACGGTGCCGTCGCCGCCCGGCCCGTCGCAGCCCGCAAGCAGCAGCGCCGCCCCGGCCAGCGCCGCGCGGCTAGAGATCCATGTAGACATGGCGTTCGCCCGCCGCGCCGGGATGGGTGACCGCGCCCTGGCGCGTCGCGCCCACCTGCTGGGCATACTTCCACAGCGCTCCGGCGCCGTAATTCGTCTCTCGCGGGCCGGGCCACGCCTTGCGGCGGCGTTCGAGTTCGCCATCGGACAGATCCACCGAGAGCGCGCCGGTTACCGCGTCGATGGTGATGACGTCGCCATCCTGCAGGAGCGCGATCGGCCCGCCATGCGCGGCCTCCGGGCCGACATGGCCCACGCAGAAGCCGCGCGTCGCGCCCGAGAAGCGCCCGTCGGTGATCAGCGCGACCTTCTTGCCGCGCCCCTGGCCCGAGATCGCGGCGGTGGTGGCGAGCATCTCGCGCATCCCCGGCCCGCCCGAGGGCCCCTCGTTGCGGATCACAATGACCTCGCCATCGGCGTATTCGCGCGCCTTGACGGCGGCGAAGGCCTCCTCCTCGGATTCGAAGACGCGGGCAGGGCCGGTGAAGACCTGCTCCTCGGCGCTCATCCCGGCGACCTTCACGATGGCGCCGTCGGGGGCGAGGTTGCCCTGAAGCCCCACGACACCGCCGGTCTTCGTGATCGGCGCATCGACGGGGTGGATCACGCGGCCATCGGCCTCGCGCTCGACGCGGTCGATTTCCTCGCCGATGGAGCGGCCCGTCACGCTCATGCAGTCCTCGTGGATCAACCCGGCGCGGCGCAGCTCCTTCATCACGACGGGGACGCCGCCGGCCTCGTAGAGATCCTTGGCGACGAACTGCCCGCCCGGCTTGAGATCGACGAAATAGGGTGTGTCGAGGAAGATCTCGCACACGTCCAACAGATCGAATGCGATGCCGGCCTCATGCGCGATCGCCGGAAGGTGCAACCCCGCATTGGTCGAGCCGCCGGTGCAGGCGACGACGCGCGCGGCATTCTCGAGCGCCTTGCGCGTGACGATGTCGCGCGGGCGGATGTTTTGCTCCAGGAGAGTCATCACCGCGGCGCCGGAGGCCTCGCAATACTGGTCGCGGCTCTCATAGGGGGCAGGCGCGCCGGAGGAGTTGGGCAGCGCAAGGCCGATAGCCTCGGAGACGCAGGCCATCGTGTTGGCGGTGAACTGCCCGCCGCAGGCCCCCGCCGAGGGGCAGGCGGCGCGCTCGATCACCTTGAGCGCGGCCTCGGACAGGTTGCCGGCCTGGTTCTGCCCCACCGCCTCGAAGACATCCTGCACGGTGATGTCGCGCCCCTCGAGCCGGCCCGGAAGGATCGAGCCGCCATAGACGAACACCGACGGCGTGTTGAGCCGGACCATCGCCATCATCATCCCTGGCAGGCTCTTGTCGCAGCCCGCCAGCCCCACCAGCGCGTCATAGCCGTGCCCGCGCATCGTCAGCTCGACGGTGTCGGCGATCGCCTCGCGCGAGGCCAGCGAGGAGCGCATCCCCTCATGGCCCATGGCGATGCCGTCGGTGACGGTGATGGTGGTGAATTCGCGCGGCGTGCCATGCGCGGTGCTGACCCCGGCCTTGGCGGCCTTGGCCTGGCGCGAGAGCGCGATGTTGCACGGCGCGGCCTCGTTCCAGCAGGTCGCCACGCCGACGAAGGGCTGGGCGATCTCGGCATCGGAAAGCCCCATGGCGTAGTAATAGGAACGGTGCGGCGCGCGCGCGGGCCCCTCGGTGACGTGGCGGCTGGGCAGGCGCGACTTGTCGAATTTGCTCTGGCTCATCCGTCTCCTCCATCCGGGCGCGGCCTCTGGATAGGCGAGCGCGCCGCGCGGCACAAGCACCATCGCGCGCGTCGTAACGGCTTGACCGGAATGCCCGGGCGCGCAGATGGTCGCCGAGCCGACAGCGAACGGACCGCCATGCATTCCGAACCCTTCGAAAGCTTTGTCGCCCCCGCCCGCCCCCGCGCCGGACTCTGGCGGCTGGTGGCGGGCCTCGTCGTCATCGTGGCGGTCTATGTCGCGAGCATCGCGGGGATGGGGATGCTCGCCGCGGTGCTCGCGGCGTGGTTGGGAGTGCGCGTGACGCTCGATCCCGCGACGCTGGCGCAAAGCCCCGTCGCGGTGCTGCTATTGATCTACAGCTTTACGGGAATGATGCTCGGCGTCGTCCTGGCGGCGCGGCTGGTGCATCGGCGCGCGGTGGGGACGCTGTTCGGCCCCGGGGCGCGGGTACGGCGCGATTTCGTCTTCGGGGCGGCGGTAATCCTCGCGGCCTTCGCCGTGGCGCTCCCCCTGTGGCCGGGGCGCGCGGAGCTGGTGGCGGGGGCGCCCTGGCGGCTCTGGCTGATGCTGCTGCCGCTGGCGCTTGTCGGTTTGCTCATTCAGACCGCGGCCGAGGAGATGCTGTTTCGCGGCTACCTGCAGCAACAGCTCGCGGCGCGGTTTCGGTCGGCGCTGGTGTGGATGCTGCTGCCCTCGGCGCTGTTCGGGGTGCTGCATTACGAGCCGGTGATGATGGGTGGCAATGTCTGGCTCGTGGTGGCGGCAACGGGGGTGTTCGGGCTGGTCGCGGCGGATCTGACGGCGCGCAGCGGTTCGCTCGGACTCGCCTGGGGGTTGCACTTCGGCAACAACGTGATCGCGCTCATGCTCGTGTCGGCGGGCAGCGGGATCGAGGGGCTCGCGCTCTACCGGTTGCCGGCAGAGGAGGATCACGAGGCGGTGCTGCGCCCGCTCATCATCGCGGACATGGCGGTGATGGTGCTCCTGTGGGGGGTCTGCCGGTTCTGGCTGCGCGGGCGCTGATTGCATTCGCGATTGTGCGCGCATAAGACGGCGCCAAAGCAGGGGACGCCCGCGATGAACTGGATCAGCAACTACGTCCGGCCGACGATCAACTCGCTGTTCTCGCGCCGCGAGGTGCCGGAGAATCTGTGGCAGAAATGCCCCGAATGCGGCACCATGCTGTTTCACCGCGAGCTGACCGAGAACCTGCAGGTCTGCACCAATTGCGGCCATCACATGCCGATCACCCCGCGCGAGCGCTTCGCGTCGCTGTTCGACAACGGCGTCTTCGCCGAGATCGAGGTGCCCGAGCCGGTCGCCGACCCGCTGCATTTTCGCGACCAGAAGCGCTATCCCGACCGGCTGCGCGCCGCGCAGAAGGCCACCGGCGAACGCGAGGCGATGCTGGTGGGCGAGGGCGAGATGGGGCGCACCCCGATCGTCGCCGCCGCGCAGGATTTCAGCTTCATGGGCGGCTCGATGGGGATGTATGTCGGCAACGCCATCATCCGCGCCTGCGAGCGCGCCGTCGAGCGCAAGCGCCCGCTGATCCTGTTCTCGGCGGCCGGCGGCGCGCGGATGCAGGAGGGGATCCTGTCGCTGATGCAGATGCCGCGCTCGACCGTCGCGGTGCAGATGCTGCGCGAGGCCGGGCTGCCCTATATCGTGGTGCTTACCCATCCGACGACGGGGGGCGTGACGGCCTCCTACGCGATGCTGGGCGATGTGCAGATCGCCGAGCCGGGCGCGCTGATCTGTTTCGCGGGGCCGCGCGTCATCGAGCAGACGATCCGCGAAAAGCTGCCCGAGGGGTTTCAGCGCGCGGAATACCTGCTCGATCACGGCATGCTGGACCGGGTCACGCATCGCCGCGCGATGCGTGACGAGCTCATCACGATCACCCGGATGCTCACCGGGATGGCCCCCGCCGTGCGCGGCGAGCTTCCCGCACCCGGCGCGATCTCCGATGCCGCGCCCGGCGGCGCCGCGCCGCAGACCGACGCAGCGCCGCCGCAGGAGCGCAAGCGGTGAACGCGCCGAGCTCGGACAGCATCCTCGACAGGATGATGGCGCTGCATCCCAAGCGGATCGACCTGACTCTCGATCGGCTCTGGCGGCTGCTCGCGGCGCTCGGGCGGCCGGAACTCGCACTGCCGCCGGTGATCCACCTTGCCGGGACCAATGGCAAGGGCTCGACGCTGGCGATGCTGCGCGCCGGGCTGGAGGGGGGCGGCGCGCGGGTGCATGCCTATACCTCGCCGCATCTCGTGCGCTTTCACGAGCGTATCCGCCTTGCGGGCGATCTCATCGCCGAGCGGGACCTCGCCGCGCTGCTCGATGAATGCGCCGCGGCCAATGACGGCGCGCCGATCACCTATTTCGAGATCACCACCGGCGCGGCCCTCCTGGCCTTCGCGCGCGAACCGGCGGACTGGCTCCTGCTCGAGACGGGGCTCGGCGGGCGGCTCGACGCGACGAATGTCGTCGAGCGGCCGGCGCTCACGGTGATAACGCCCGTCTCGCTCGATCATCAGGCGTTCCTCGGCGAGACGCTGCCCGAGATCGCTGCGGAAAAGGCCGGTATTCTCAAGCGCGGCGTGCCCTGCGTGGTCGGCCCGCAGGACGATGCCGCGCTTGAGGTGATCGAGGCGCGGGCCGCGCGGCTGGGCGCGCCGCTTCTGGTGCACGGTCAGCACTGGCATGTCGCGACCGAGCGCGGACGCCTGGTATTTCAGGACGAATCCGGGCTCGCCGATCTGCCGCTTCCGGCGCTGCAGGGGCCGCATCAGATCGTGAATGCGGGCATGGCCGTCGCCGCGCTGCGCCATCTGGGCCGCGGCGAGGGCGAACTCGCGGCGGCGATGACGGGGGTGGAGTGGCCCGCGCGGATGCAGCGTCTGCGCCGCGGCGCCCTGTGCGCGGCCGCGCCGGGGGCGGAGCTGTGGGTCGATGGCGGGCACAACCCCGCCGCCGGGCAGGCGATCGCGGACACGCTCGGCGCGATGCCGGACCGGCCGCTGCACATGATCTGCGGAATGCTGAACACCAAGGATGTCGCGGGGTATCTGCGCCCGCTCGCCGCGCGGCTCGACGGGCTGGCCGCCGTGTCGATTCCGGGCGAGACGGCGACGCTGTCGGCCGATGCCACGGCGGCGCATGCGCGCGGTCTCGGCATCCCGGCGCACCCCGCCGCCAGCGTCGCCGATGCCGCCGCCGCGATTGCCGCGCGCGCGCCCGGCGCGCGCATCCTCATCGGCGGCTCGCTCTATCTCGCCGGCCAGGTCCTGCGCGAGAACGGCTGAGCCGCCCCGCCTGCGGGCGGGGCGACACTGCGCTCACTCCGCGACGGTCTCGTCGATGATTACGGAGATTTCCGCGTCCGAGGCGAGCATCACCTCGGCGATCTGCGGCTCGAGCATCGGCGCGAAGCCCTCGGTGTTCATGCGCGACAGATAGACCTCCTGATCGGATGTCTTGTAGATGCTCACCCG
>LFIK01000207.1_pt1 | contig 41598 bp, 30 predicted proteins | sample 643401 | NCBI WGS metagenome assembly LFIK01 (sample SAMN03777447, study PRJNA286221) | soda lake metagenome | biome: soda lake; feature: Kulunda steppe; material: water; isolation source: sample T5-Br brine of Lake Tanatar-5 | place: Russia: Kulunda steppe | collected 2010-07
CCGAGGAAGCCGCTGCCGCTGAGGAAGCCGCCGCCGCCGAGGAAGCCGCCGCCGCTGAGGACGCCGCCGCCGCTGAGGACGCCGCTGCCGCTGAGGAAGCCGCCGCCGCCGAGGAAGCCGCTGCGGAAGCGGCTGCCGAGGAAGCTCAGGCAAGGGCAGCGGCTATTGCCGCCGCAGACACGCTTGAGCAAGAAGAGCTTGAAGCGGCCCAGCAACGGTCGGCAGAACGTGCCGCTGAGGAAGCCATTCGGGCCGCACAGGCCGCAGAAGCCGCCCAATCCGATGAACAACGCCGGCGCGACCGCGATCAGTTGATCGGCATCCTGGGTTCGGCTGCTGTCGGTGCCGCCATTGGCATGATCATCCCGGAACTTGGCGGGCGCATTGTTCAGCGTGATAGCGATCGTGTTGTCGTCCAGCAAGGTGACAGCTTCGTGGTCCGTTCGGACGAGACCCGTCGTCTCTTGACGGATGGCAGTACGTCGTCGGTCGAGCAATTGGCCCAAGGACGCACCCGGATTACGGTGACCCGTCCAGATGGGACTCAGATCATCACTTTGCGGGATGCTGCCGGAAACCCGCTTCGTCGGGTCCGCCGTTTGCCCAATGGCGATGAGATCGTCTTGTTTGACGAAATCGCTGCGTCTCAGCGGTCGGATGTCAATCTGAACGAGTCCTTGCCATGGCTTGCCCCGGAGGATCGCAGGAGCGTGGCTCTTAGCCGATCGTCCCCTCAAGATATTCAGCGATTCCTGAACGCGACGCCGTCAGGGGCCATAGACCGGGCTTATTCGATCCGTGAGATTCGCGAGACCGATCGCCTGCGGTGGTTGGCGCCGAGCCTGGAACTCGATGCTGTCACCTTTGACACCAACAGCTATCAATTGACACCGGATCAGGCCAGGGCGCTCGATGCCATGGGTCATACCTTGTCCAAATATATTGAAGACAATCCCGATGAAGTATTTCTGATCGAAGGCCATACCGATGCCGTCGGTCCAGACCTCTACAATCTGACACTGTCCGACCGCCGCGCCGAGTCGGTCGCGACCTTGCTCACTTCGTTCTATGGCGTGCCGTCCGAAAACCTCGTCACGCAGGGCTATGGTGAGCAGGATCTGAAGATCCCGACACTCGGACCTTCACGTGAAAACCGGCGCGTTGCCGTTCGTCGCATCACGCCCCTGTTGCGATGAATACGACCCGCTCCCCCCTTTTCTTGAGGGGAGCGGGCCCGTCTCTTTCCCGCTGGACCCTATTTCGATGATGGTGACGCCGGTGGTGTCGCTGATTCCTCGGATACCCAGCCATAATGATGCGCGACCCTGGCTGTCGTCGAAAAAATCAACGGGGCAAATGGCAGAATGATAAAGATTCGGGTCAGGTGAAAGGCCGTCACCAGAGCGACGCCTTCCTGCAGAATCTTGGCAGTCAGGGCCATTTCGGTGACGCTCCCTGGCGCAGTTGACAGGATCATGGTCGTCCATCGAATGCCGGTGACCGCGCTGACGCCCAGGGCCAAAGCAGTGCACGCGATGATGAGCAAGAATGTCGACAGGAAAGCGGCGGGAACGAAACTCTTGGATTTCGTGAACAAGTCGCGGTCGAACATCGCCCCGAGCCAAACCCCCAGAAAAACCTGAGCCCCGGCGAGGACGACAAAGGGCACGGCGGAGACCGGCAAAGTCAGGGCCGAGACCAACGCCGAACCGGCCAAGGGTCCCAGAAAGAACGGATTCGACACCTTCAGCCATTTAAGGATCAGACCGCCCGTCGTGGCGGCGCCAATCAGAATAAGGGCCCCCAGCGGATCAACCTCTGTATCGCGTAAAACAGCCATAGGGTCGTCCACGCTGCCGTCGAGGGCCACGATGACCGGTGGAATGATCAGTATCAGCAGCATGATTCGCAGCGTTTGGGCGAATGCCACGGGACCGGGCGGTACGCCGTGACGGACCGCGAGATTGGCGGTCTCTACCGGACCGATGGGGATGGTTGCCAGGCAGGCGGAGATGACGTCGATGCGGGTCAGGCGCATGAGAATGGCGGCGACGAGAAATCCGGCGACCACTGTCAAGACCGCGACCGCGACCATGGCAATCAGCCATTGGCCAATGGCGGCAACCGCGACGGGCGTAAATGCCAAGCCGACCGTCGCCGCGACCACGGTCTGTCCAATGGGGCGCGTGACCAGCGGTACACGGATCGAGAAACCCAACAAGCCGGCGATGCAGGCGAACAGCATCGGCCCGATCATCCAGGGCAACGGCACGTTCAGCCAAGAGGTTAAGGAACCTGCGCCTATCGCGCCGGAATAAATGACCGCTAATCGGGCGGCGCCTCGATAGTCCATACCCCGGAATGCCCCTTCGTTGCGGGCAGTTGAGCCGTCGCCGGGCGGTGTGGCCTGGGGGACGGCTCAGGATGCTATGGTATACCAAGGTATTGCCAGTGACGCGACCGCAATATGTACCGATCAGCCATGATGGATCAGCGGTCCCACCGCCCCGTCACCCAACTGGGCCGTCCAGCGGGCAGACCTGCGATGGGCCATTGGGGCGGGCAGCAATAGAGGCTGAGGGCCGGTCAACTCACCAATTATTCAACGGCACCATGGCAGTGCTTGAATTTCTTGCCGGAACCGCATGGGCAGGCTGCATTGCGTGGCACCTTACCCCATGTGGACGGATCTTCGGCATCGAATGCAGCAGGGCTGCCTGATGCCGAACCACCAGAGGCCGCCCCGGCCCCAACGCCGGCGCCGGCGGCGCGGGAAGCTTCCCGCACGGCCGTCTGATCAGCGTCTCCCGGTCCCGGTATGGCACCAGCCATAGCCGGATCTGTACGGCTTTCCTGCATTGGCTGGCGCGGACGCGGGGGAAGGGCGTCGTCGGGTCGACCGACGCGCAACTCGACATGGCTGAGCACCCGTGTAACCGACTCGCGAAGCTGGGCGAGCATCCCATGGAACATTTCGAAGGCTTCGGTCTGATATTCACGAAGCGGATCACGCTGGGCGTAGGCGCGCAATGATATGCCCTGACGCAAATAATCGAGTTGAAGCAGATGCTCCTTCCAGGTCTGATCGAGAATTTGCAAAAGAAGACTCTTCTCGGCCATGCGCATAACTTCCGCGCCGTAAGTTTCTTCTTTCTCGGCCATTTTCTTGTCCGAGGCCTCGCGAACCCGTTCTTCTATTTCCTCTTCGGCGATGCCTTCTTCGGCGGCCCATTCCGGTATTGGCAAATCCAGCGCCAGTACGCGGCGAACTTCGTCGTTCAGCTGATCGACGTCCCATTTCTCGACATAGCTATTCGGCGGAATAGCCTTACGCACCATATCGCTGATCACCTCATGGCGCATGGCGTCCACGGTGGACTTGGCGTCGGTCTCCTGCATGATTTCTCGACGCTGATCATAGACCACACGTCGTTGGTCATTCATGACATTGTCGAATTTCAGCAAGTTCTTGCGGATGTCGAAATTCCGTGCCTCGACCTTTGATTGTGCCTTTTCCAAGGCCTTATTGATCCAGGGATGGACGATGGCCTCGCCTTCCTGCAGTCCGAGGCGGCGCAGCATGCCGTCGAGCTTGTCCGATGCGAAGATGCGCATGAGGTCATCTTCGAGTGACAGGAAAAAGTGCGAGCGCCCCGGATCGCCCTGCCGGCCGGCACGTCCACGCAACTGGTTATCGATCCGGCGGCTTTCGTGGCGCTCGGTGCCGATGACGAACAATCCGCCGGCGTCGAGCACCCGTTGGCGCGCATCGGCGATTTCCGCCTTGATTTCCTCGATCTTGGCGTTGCGCTCGTGCTCGTCCATCAAGGTCGCAGCCTCTTGCGCAATGCGCATATCGAGATTGCCGCCAAGTTGGATATCCGTGCCGCGACCGGCCATGTTGGTGGCGATCGTTACCGTCCCCGGCCAGCCGGCCTGCGCGATAATAAAGGCTTCTTGCTCGTGGAATCGTGCGTTCAGCACATTGTGGGGAACGCCGTGCTCCGTTAGGGCCTTGGCCAGTTGCTCGGATTTTTCGATCGAAACCGTGCCAACCAGAACAGGCTGGCCGCGCTTATGGGCATCGGCAATGGTTTCGATGATCGCCTTGTTCTTTTCTTCGAGTGTCCGATAAACCTCATCGTCTTCGTCTTTCCGGCGGACCGGCACATTGGTCGGGACTTCGACGACCTCGAGGCCATAGATTTCGCCGAATTCCGAGGCTTCGGTCATGGCCGTGCCCGTCATGCCGGCCAGCTTCGGGTAGATGCGGAAGAAGTTCTGGAACGTCACCGAGGCCAGGGTCTGGTTTTCACGCTGGATCTGGACGCGTTCCTTGGCTTCCAAGGCTTGGTGCAGACCTTCGGAGAAACGCCGGCCTTCCATCATACGGCCGGTGAATTCGTCGACGATGATGACCTTGTCGTCCTTGACCACGTAGTCCTTGTCGCGCTGGAACAGGCGGTGAGCGCGCAGAGCCTGATTGACGTGGTGAACGACGTTGACGTTGCCGATATCGTAGAGACCGCCGGGGTTGAGCAATCCGGCATCTTCAGCCAGCTTCTCGACGTTTTCCTGACCTTCTTCGGTCAGATTGACGGTGCGTGATTTTTCGTCGATCTCGTAATCGCCTTCGCCCAGCGACGGGATCAGCGCGTCGATGGCGACGTAGAGCTCGGATGTGTCCTGGGCCGGCCCCGAAATGATCAGCGGCGTCCGCGCTTCGTCGATCAGAATGCTGTCGACCTCGTCGACGATCGCGAAGTTGAATGTCCGTTGGACCATGTCCTCGAGCCGGAACTTCATGTTGTCGCGCAGGTAATCGAAGCCGAACTCGTTATTGGTTCCATAGGTAACGTCTGCGGCATAGGCGTTCCGACGCTCCTCATCGCTGAGGCCATGCATGATGCAGCCGGTCGACATGCCGAGAAAGCCGTATACGCGCCCCATCCAGTCACTATCGCGGCTGGCCAGATAGTCGTTCACGGTAATGACATGAACGCCTTTGCCGGTAAGGGCATTCAGATAGCCGGCAAGAACGGCGACCAGGGTCTTGCCCTCGCCGGTCTTCATCTCGGCGATTTTTCCCTGGTGCAGCACCATGGCGCCGACGAGCTGGACGTCGAAGGGGCGAAGTCCCAAGACCCGTTTCGCGGCTTCGCGGGCTGTTGCGAACGCTTCGGGAAGCAGATCGTCCAGAGTTTCGCCGTTCGCCAACCGCTCACGGAATAGCCGTGTCTGGTCCTTCAGCGAGTCGTCGCTCAGGGCTTGCATTGACGATTCGAGCGCGTTTATACGCTCGACGTCTTTCTGCAAGCTCTTTACGACGCGGTCGTTGGAGGAGCCGAAGAATTTCTGGACAATTCCACCGAACATGCAACCCTCGGAATAGTGCGGCCCAATTGCCGCTTAAAGCAAAGCAGACGTAAGTGCCCCGACGGCGCGTTTCAATACGCGTCGAAGCGGCGGTTGTTCTCGAATGCGCGATCATGCGGCCGACGGCTCCCGATCCTTGGTGCAAAGCCGTTGACTGTGATTGGCGCTAAGTTGGCGGCACCATAATGCAAACGCCCCCATGTGCCAATCGGCCATTCGACCTCGATTTCGGCCTATGCCGAACCTACGATGGTGCCGGATGACTTTCAGGCGGATGGAAGGATGTCATTCCGCAGCGGTGACGCGCGACCGGCGGCGATTGGATTTGCGCCGCCCCGGTCTATTCCAACCCGGTCTATCCAAACCCGGTCTATCCCAACCCGGTTTGTCCGCATTGGCACCGGTATTCTGGGACTGCCGGTAACCGGCAGCCGAGCGCGGCTTGCTCATGGCGGACTCGTCGGAATGCAGTTGCAACCGCCGTTCGCCTCTCAGGACGGCACGACACGAATCGTCCAGGCACAAGCCGCGTTCGTTTTCACCCGGCCGGATCAGTCCCAGCGCCGCCAGTTGCCGCAGAATGCCAAGCCATTCGGATCGGGCGGTATCCACGCCGATACCGAAAAGGCTGAGACGGTCATGCCCCCGCTCCACGACGGCCGGTGTCTTCTTGCCGGTGAGAACATCGACGATATGGCCGGTGCCGAATCGCTGCCCCGTGCGATAGATGGCCGACAACGCCTTTTGCGCGAGAACCGTGGCATCGCGCAACGAGACGGGCCGGTCGCAGGTGTCGCAATTCCCGCAAGCGTCGATTTGGTCGCCGAAATAAGACAATAGGTATTGCCGTCGGCATCCTGGCGATTCGCAGAAGCCCAGCAGCGCATCGATGCGGCGGCGCTCGACGGCTTTGCGCGCCTCGCTTTGGTCGCTCTGTTCGCAAAAGGCTCTGAGGCGGTGAATGTCGTTCATGCCATAGAGCATCCAGGCCTCGCTCGGTTTGCCGTCGCGTCCGGCACGGCCCGTTTCTTGATAATAGGCCTCGAGATTCCGGGGCAAATCGATATGGGCGACGAATCGGACATCGGGTTTGTCGATCCCCATCCCGAACGCGACGGTGGCCACCACGACCGTTCCCGATTCGGTAAGAAATCGGTCCTGATGGGCTTGGCGCATGGGCCCCGAAAGCCCGGCATGATAGGCAAGCGCCGTTACACCTTCTGCGCACAGCTTGTCGGTGATTTCTTCGACTTTGGCGCGCGACAGGCAATAGACGATGCCACTTTCGCCGCTGTGACCGTCTCGGATGAATGAAAGAAGCTGCGAAAAGGCGGATCGGCGTGCGACCACCTGATAGCGGATATTGGGACGGTCGAACCCCGAGACGAAATGCCGGGCATCGGCCAGGGACAGCCGTTCAACGATATCGCCCCGTGTCGGCCCATCGGCTGTTGCGGTCAAGGCAACGAACGGCACATCGGGAAACCGTTCGCGGATCTGGCCGATGGCAAGATAGTCAGGACGAAAATCGTGCCCCCATGCCGAGACGCAGTGCGCTTCGTCGATGGCGACCAGCGAAAGCCGATCCGGCCCGAGCCGGTCGATCAATCCGGTACCGACCAAGCGCTCGGGCGCGATATAGAGAAGGTCGAGATCGCCGGCCATGGCGGCGCCGACGATGGCGCGCTGGTCGTCGGGGTCGCCGTTGGAGTGCAGCGCCGCGGCACGGACCCCGCATCGGTTCAGCGCCGCGACCTGATCATCCATCAATGCAATGAGCGGCGAGATAACGACCCCGATACCCGGCCGACAAAGGGCCGGAATCTGATAGCAAAGGGATTTTCCGCCGCCCGTCGGCATTAGGACGAGCGCATCGTTGCCGGCGATCAGATGGTCGATCACGGCGCGCTGCTGGTCTCTGAATGCCTCGAAACCGAACACGCGGCTGAGGATGTTGAGGGGGTCCGTCATGAAATGGCGCTGAGCCGTTGGGGTGGAGCCGTTGGGGGGGTGGGGCCGTTGGGGTGCAACTGTCCGGCCTATACAACATCTTGTGCAGGCGAGGACAAGATGTTTCCAAGATTCCTGCACCGGACGGTCCATGTATTGCCCCAATTTGCCTTGTATGCTCTACCTCGCATCACATCCACGGTCTTCGGATCGATTTTGCCGCCATACCAGGGGCTGTCGATCCGATGTCCGGGGCCGATCGGCGGTGTGTGTCACACGGCCGCCAAATTGCACCAAGGAGCACGAATGATCGCGAAAACCGTCCGAAACGCCGCCCTGGGTACGCTTATCGCCAGCTTTATGATGGCCGGTGCGACCGCTACCCCGGCCACGGCACAGGATGACCGGGTCGTCGCCGAGGTCAACGGCGAAGAAATCATGCTGTCGGAGGTCGAGGCCGCGATGGCCGGGTTGCCTCCGCAAGCTCAGCAAATGCCTCGTGAGATGCTGATTCCGATGCTGGCGGAACAGATTGCGACCGGTCGTTTGATTGCTGCACGCGCCTATGCCGAAGGATTGGAAGAATCCGAAGCTGTGCAGGATCGTCTGCGCGAAGTCGAAGCTCAGATCGTCCAAGAGGTCTGGATCGATCAGGAAATCGAATCGCGGTTGACGGATGATCGTATCCAGGAAACCTATGATGCGATGATGGAGAATAGCCCGGCACAGGAAGAGATTTCCGCCCGGCATATTCTGGTTGAAAGCCGTGAAGAGGCTGACGCCGCGATCGCAAGACTGGATGACGGCGAAGATTTCGCTGAACTGGCCGGCGAACTCTCCACCGGACCGACTGGCGAAAGTGGCGGTGATCTGGGCTGGTTTGCGCAAGGCGATATGGTTCCGGAATTTGCCGATGCCGCCTTTGAACTGGAGGCCGGTTCCTATACCGCGGAACCCGTCGAAACCCAGTTCGGTTGGCACGTCATCCTGGTTGAAGATCGCCGCATGCAGGAGCAGCCCGAGCTGGACGAGATTCGCCAGCAGGTCGAAGAACAGGCCACACGCGAAATCATCCAGGACCTCATTGCGGACCTTCAGGATGGTGCCGAAATTACCCTCTTCGATGACCAGGGTGAGCCCATGGAGGCAGATCCCCAGATGGCGCCGGATGCAGCGCCGCTGCCCTGATCGGCATTGATCTTGCCGATTGATCTTGCATAACGGGACGCGCTCGGCAAATCGGGCGCGCGTCCATGCAATGGCCGGCGTATGGTGGTTTTCGATCCTTTCGTTTCGATGGCACCAGCGCCGGTTTTTTTCTGTCGAAGCGTTGCTGCGCGGGCGCTTCGCCTTTCAGGGATGGCGAATTTTCCGTCCCGCTACGGAGAGTCCAAAATGGCTACGGTTCCAAATCGGTCCCCGTTGGCGCCTGCGACGGCGCCGGATTTGCCGGTGCTTCCGGGCGTAACGCTGGCCTCGGCGGCGTCGGGCATAAAAAAGGCGGGCACGACCGACGTCCTTCTTGCCGTCATGGCGCCCGGCACGACCGTCGCGGGGGTCCTGACGCGATCGCTTTGCCCGTCCGCTCCGGTTGACTGGTGTCGAGCCTGCCTGCCGTCGGGCGTGGCACGGGCGATCGTCGTCAATTCCGGCAACGCCAATGCTTTCACCGGACGGGCCGGCGCGCTTGCCGCTTCGCGAACGGCGGCGGCGGCGGCGAACCGGATCGGGTGCAAACCGGAAGAGGTGCTGCTCGCCTCGACCGGCGTCATCGGCGAGCAATTGCCGGACGATCGGATCGCCGCTGCGATGCCGGGCCTTGTGGATGCGTTGAGCGCCGATTCTTGGTCCGAAGCGGCCGAAGCGATCCGAACCACCGACACGTTTTCCAAGGTGGCGACGGCAACGACCGATATCGGCGGGGTTCCGGTCACCATCAACGGCATCGCTAAAGGCAGCGGCATGATTGCCCCCAATATGGCGACGATGCTGGGTTTCATCTTCACCGACGCCGCGATCCCGGCGCCGGTTTTGTCGGAGATGCTGCAGGATCTGACCGACAGGACGTTCAACGCCATTACGGTCGACAGCGATACCTCCACCTCTGATACGGTGTTGCTGGCGGCCACTGGCAAGGCTGGCAACACGCCGCCCGCTGGGACTGACAGTCCGGAACTGGCCGCCTTCAAGGAGGCCTTGGAATCGGTCATGCGCAATCTGGCGCATCAGATCGTGCGTGACGGCGAGGGGGCGTCGAAATTCATCGCCATCACGGTGACCGGGGCCGACGGTCCGGACGCTGCCCGCCGGATCGCGCTTTCGATCGCGAATTCTCCGCTGGTCAAGACCGCGATTGCCGGTGAGGACGCCAATTGGGGCCGTGTGGTCATGGCGGTGGGCAAGGCGGGCGAACGGGCCGATCGGGACCGGTTGACCATCAGCATCGGCGGGATCGTCATTGCCCGCGACGGCGAACGGGCCGCCGGCTATGACGAAGGGCCCATTGCCGCCCATATGCGCGGCCAAGAAATTGACATCAATGTGGACGTGGGAATCGGGTCGGGTCATGCAACTGTCTGGACATGCGATCTCACCCATGGATACATTTCGATCAATGCCGACTACAGAAGCTGAAACATCTTTTGGACCGGGCCTCATGGATCAGAAAAATCCGTTTCCAATCCGTGAGACCCTGGAAACGCGGCATTTGATCCTCCGACGCTATAAAATGTCCGATGCCGGTGAGGTCCGGCGCTTGATCAATGATTGGGATGTCGTTCGATGGCTGGCTCAAGTCCCATATCCCTATAGCCTGAGTGATGCCAGGGCGTGGATCGAGCGCACCAACCGGGATTGGGCCGACGGCACGGATTACCAGTTCGCTGTTCTCGAAAAGGGCGAGGGTACGGAGAGTTTGATCGGCGCGATCGGGCTTCGAGGCGGAAACCGCGGGGAGCAGGCCGTTCGTGAACTCGGCTATTGGTTCACCACCGGCGTGTGGGGGTGCGGCTATGGGACGGAAGCGGCCCGGGCCGTTCTCGATTTCGGGTTCCAAGATCTGGCCACTGAGCTTGTCTGGGCAACGGCTCTGCCGGACAACGAGAGGTCCAAGCGCGTGCTGGTCAAAATCGGCATGGTCGCCGACGGTTTGCAAACGGGGCATTTCGCGCCGATCGGCCGGACCGTCGTTTGCCCTCGATATATCCTGAGCCGGGATCGCTATGATCAACTGGTCATAGAGCAACCGTCCGGGACCACCCCCGGTGACGAGGGGCGGCACGACAGTGCGGCTTCGGCCGCCGCGCCGAAAGACAGGGGTCGATCGTCATGAAATCAAATGTCGATGACCAACGGTGCGGTGCCCCCGGAAAGCCTGTCGTTCTGGTTTCGGCGGTGGCGCTGGTCGACATAGACGGCCGGGTATTGCTGGCACGACGGCCGCCCGGAAAGTCGATGGCCGGATTGTGGGAATTTCCCGGCGGCAAGGTGCAGGATGGGGAAACCCCGGAATTCGCGCTGATCCGGGAATTGCGCGAAGAACTGGCCATCGATACGCGGGAAAGCTGTCTGGCGCCGCTTACCTTTGCATCGCATGCCTATGACAGCTTTCACCTGCTGATGCCGCTTTTTGCCTGTCGCCGCTGGTGGGGAACGCCCACGCCGTGCGAGGGGCAGGAATTGGCCTGGGTCAAACCCGCGCGCCTGGGCGATTATGAGATGCCGGCCGCCGATGTGCCGCTGGTTGCCATGATCCGGGATATGCTCTAGCCCCCATTTTACGAATTCAGGTCATGATTTTTTGGGCAGGCCAGATTTTGGGGGTGGGCCAAGGGGGTCGCCGGCCGGTATCTCGGTAGTCTTCAACGCATCCGCCAGCCGGGCGGTCGCTGCGCCGGGTCTCAACGGCTTGGGCTGGCTTTCATCCGGTGCCCAGCCCGTCAGATAGAGAACCTGGAACGTGGCGGGGATCCGCCCGTCGGATCCGGCGTATTGCTCGGTATAGCGACGGGCGACTTCGGGCCAGAATTCGCGGGGCGGTATCGTCCGGTTCGTTTGCAATCCGGCCTCGGTTTCGCCCATGCCGCGCAGGTCGCGCAGCAGGCCGAACGCGTTCTCATAGGTGACGGTTACCGTCTCGGCGTCGGCGACCGGCAGGGCAAAGCCGCCGCGCTGAAGCAAACCGCCGGCATCTCTGATTTCCGCGAAGGGAGAGACGCGCGGGCTGACACCGCCCAAGAGATCCATTTCGGTTTGGAATAGGATCTGGCGCAATTCAACCAGTGTGTCGCCACCCAGCATTGCTCCCAGAAAGAGGCCGTCCGGCTTTAGTGTTTGGTTTATCTGCACCAAGGCGCCGGGAAGGTCGTTGACCCAATGGAGCGACAAGGCGCTGACGACGAGATCCATGGATTCAGGGGCAAAAGGCAGCCATTCCTCATCGCCGCAGGCTGTGGGTCGGTCCCTGCGGCTGGCGTGGCGTGCCATTTCCGGCGACATGTCGATCTGGAACACCGACTCGATTCCCCGATGGCCGGTCAGTGCCGTCCCCAAGGCGCCATGTCGGCAGCCGACATCAAGGACACGCCGAAAATCGCGACGCACATCGAGAAGCCGATCTTTCAATGCTTCGGCGACATGGTCGATCAGGAACGAAAACTGACTGAAATTCGCCGCCGCCCGATCCCGGTGCCGGCAAACGCGGCGGCGGTCGAAAACGGTCATCGCGGTGTCGATTGAAGAAAAACCCGTGTTCATGCCGCGACTATGGGGTGGTGGGTCGTCGGTTTCAATCCGATTGGCCCCGATTGCGAAGGACTGTGGACGATTCAGGCGTCCCGCCGTAAAAATAACGAAAATCTTGTGATTGATACATTCATGGGTAGAAATGACTGGCGGGGTACGGACCGATGTCGCAAACGGGTCGAGCGCTCGTGCGGAAATCGCTCTTGGGCATTGTGGCGAGCGCTGTCGCCGATTTCCTTTTTCCGATCCGGTGCCCCTTATGCGCGGCGATCATTAGTGGCGGAGCCTGGACCGGACTGAGGGGTGGACGCGGGGTTTGCCCCGGTTGCTGGGGGCGTCTTACCTTTATCACCTCTCCTTATTGCGCCCGATGTGGCTTGGCGTTCGAGATCAATGACGGCGGGGACGGGATGTCGCACGCGGCGATCTGTGCCACCTGCCTTGCCCGCCCACCGGCCTATGACAGCGCCCGGGCCGCGCTCGTCTACAATGCCGAAAGCCGGCGGCTGATCCTGCCCATGAAACATGGAGATCGGCCGGATATCGCGGCGACGCTGGCGCCTTGGGCTGCAAGAGCAGGTGCTGAAATGCTTGGCCAGGCACAGTGGATCGTGCCGGTACCCTTGCATCGATGGCGATTGTTCGCCAGGCGCTATAACCAGGCCGCGCGATTGGCGGCCGGGATATCCGCTGATACCGGCATACCTGTTCTTTGGGGCGCGCTGATACGGAATCGCCGAACGACGCCTCAGGGGCGGCATAGCGCCGCCGGGCGGCGCCGTAATGTTCAAGGCGCTTTTGCCGTCCGCAAGCGGCAACGATCTTCGTTGAACGGGGTTCGGATCGTTTTGGTCGACGATGTCATGACGACCGGCGCAACCGCCGAAGCGGCGGCGCGATCGCTGCGTAGGGCGGGGGCGATCCGGGTCGATGTGTTGACGGTCGCGCGGGTCCCCCTGGCAGAGGGGTAGGGGGCAGAGGGATAGGGGGCAGAGGGATAGGCCGGTTGGGTTTCCCTGCGATCGTCATTCTTGGAGACTTTCCCGACGTCGGTATTTATTCCGACTTGCTCCGCGCCTATATGAAAGGATACCAACCAAAATTGCGACAAATGGACCGCGAGACTCATGGAATCTGTTATCATTTACTCAAGCCCATTCTGCCCGTTCTGCTCGCGGGCCAAGAAACTGCTTTCAGACAAAGGTGTGGATTTCGAGGAAATCGACGTTTTTAGCGACATGACACGGAAAAGGGAGATGATCGACCGTGCCGATGGCAAGCGCACCGTGCCGCAAATCTTTGTCGGGGATGTTCATGTCGGCGGTTGCGACGAGCTTTATGCCCTGGAAGCTCAAGGGCGGCTGGACCCCCTGCTTGCCGGTAAGGCACAGTAAATCCAATCGGCGCGTCTCGTGCATGGCGGATGAATAACGAATGATCAAGTTCTCACTCAAATGCGGTCACGATCATGTGTTCGATGCATGGTTCCGCGATGGCGCCGCTTATGACGATCAGGCGGCGGCCGGCCACATCGAATGTCCGTCCTGTGGCGATCGCTCGGTACGCAAGGCGCCAATGGCGCCGAGCATCGCCCGAAGCCGCGGGGCGAAGGCAACGTCATCTTATGATGAGGCCTATGGAAGCCAACCGAGCGGCAATCAATCCGGCGAAGGCACCGCGACCTCCGGAGCGGCGGGCCGGACGACCATGAGTGATGCACCGGCGACAGGCGGCGATACGGGGGGCAGCAACACGGGGGGCAGCAACACGGGGGGCAGCAACGACAGTTCGCAACTGATGGCGTCGTCGGATCGCGTGCGCGAATTGCTCCATGTGGTCAAGCGCCACATCGAGAAGAACTGTGACTATGTTGGCGATCGATTCGCCGACGAAGCGCGGCGGATTCATTATGGCGAAGCGGACAAACGCGGAATCTATGGTGAGGCGTCGGCCGAAGATGCACAAGAACTGCAAGACGAAGGCATTGAAATCTCGCAGATCCCTTGGCCGACACGCACGGATTCGTGAACCGCGCTGAGGGGGCGGGAAGCGCGTGCGTCTCGGCCGTCGGGCAAGGCCGAGACGCGTTTCGATCAGGCCGCGTTGGAAGCCGCGTCGCGGACGGCCCGAGTCAGTGTCTCTCGCAGAACCTCGATATTGGCTTCGATATCGCCGCCGATGCTCTTGGCGGTTTCCGCCCATTCCGTGTTTCGTTCGGCCTCGCGTGCGACCTCGGCAATCCTTTCCGAGACATCGGTTGACGACGAGGCGGTTTCGGCGATCGAGCGGGCAATTTCGCTCGTCGCGTTATCCTGCTCACGGACGGCGGCGGCAACCGAGGCGCTGACATCGTCGATTTGACGAATGCCGTCAATCATGGCCTTGACCGCGTCGACCGCCTCTTGCGTGGTGGTTTGCACCTCGGCGATCTGCCGGCTGATTTCCTCGGTCGACTGCCCGGTCTGTGTGGCCAGATTCTTGACCTCCTGGGCAACGACGGCGAATCCTTTGCCCGCTTCGCCGGCGCGCGCCGACTCGATGGTGGCATTAAGGGCGAGAAGATTGGTCTGTCCGGCGATGTCCCCAATAATCGACGCCACCTCACCGATCCGGCCGACGGCTGACTGAAGCGACGCCATGGTCTCCTCCGCCGATTGGCCGGTATTAGATGCGCTGCTGGTCAGTTGGGTCGTCTGTTCGATCTGGCGGGTGATCTCACGGATCGAGGCCGTAAGCTGCTCAGAGGCGCCGGAGACCGTCGACGCATTGGTGATCGCTGTCTGCGACGCTTTGGAAACGCTATCGGCATTGGTCGATACCTTTTGAGCCGAAGCGACCATCTCCTCGGCCGAATCGTTGAGGCGGCCGGTTCTCTGCGCGATCTTATCAACCGCCTGCCGGGTTTCCTTTTCGACCGTGTCGGCCATCCGCTCCATCGCGGCCCGCTTCTGTTCTTCGGCCTGTTCATGTTGACGGACCTGTTGACGGCGCAGGTCGTCAGCTTCGACCGCATTGCGTTTGAAGGTGTGGACGGCGCCGATGATCTCGCCGACTTCGTCCCGGCTGTCGGAGGTGGGCACTTCGACGGTCAGGTCGCCATCGGCCAGACGCAACACACTGGTGGTAAGGCGGCGAAGGGGGGCAGCGGAGGTGATGATCCACCAAGCCAGGGCGGCGCCGGTGGCCAGGGCGAGACCGGTAGCGACCGTCATAAGCAACAGAAAATTCTGCGCGACAGTGCGGGTCTCGTCGGCGATCGTCGCGTTCATGTTTTCCTGGAAATCGATGAATCGGTTGATCGCATCCAGCCAGTCGACGAATGCCGGACGGGCATCGTCGATGAGCGTGGCCTGGGCTTCGTCGGTCCGGCCGTCGAGGCGTGCATCGATGACCGCGTCGATCAACGGCATCGTCTCGTCCTGGATCGCTTTGATATCGGCAAGAATCGATCGTTCTTCAGGCAAGATATCGTCGCGTTCGGCGAAAATCCGATCGAGCGATACGGCCGACTCCGCATAGTCGGCCGCAAGGGTCTCGATTTCCCGCAGCGCGTCTTGCCGGTTGCTGCCGTCTTCCATCAGGACGACATCCCTGAGCGCTATGGCGCGATCGTGAACGCTGCCGCGGAAGTTGATCGCATAGCGTTGCTTGACGCTGTTCACATCATTAACGATCGCAAGACTGTCGGATATCTTGTTGACCTGAGAGACGGCGACGATCGTCAATACGATCATCAATCCGAGGACCGTTCCGAAGCCTATGAGCAATCTTGTGCGGATTCGTAGATTCTTGAGGGCCTGCATTCTGTTGTCGTTTCCTCTACCGACCGATTGAACGGATTGAGCCTGTCATTGCCAGCAGCTTTTCCTGGCCGGCGGGCCGGATGGAGCCGGCAACAGATTCCCTGTTGGCCGCTCTCTCATCGAACCTCCATCAAGGCTTTAAACCTGTACGGGTTGAAGAAACCGTAAAAATAGAATCGAAAATCGGGCAATTCAGGGCTTTTGTGCCGAAATAAGATAGTTCACGGCCAGCGATGTCCGCGACAGGCGCCATTGCCGGCCGGCTGGGGGCAAGGGCTGCATGCCGGCAGTGTCGGTGACAACCAGCCCACCCTTTCGAAGCAGGGCGCCGAGTTCGCTCGGTTTGAGGAATCGGTTCCAATCATGGGTGCCGCGCGGCAGCCATCCGAGTACATATTCCGCACCGATAATGGCCGTCAGATAGGCGGCGCGGGTTCGGTTCAGGGTGCTCATCACCAAGCGCCCGCCCGGCCTGATCAACTTTGCCAGCACCGCGCAGAAACGCGCCGGATCGGGAACATGCTCGACGACCTCCAAGCATGCCACGCCGTCGAAACCGCCCTCGATTTCCGCCAAGGCTTCGGCTGTCATGCACCGGTAATCGATGGCAAGCCCCTGATCGGCGGCATGCTGCCGGGCGACGGCGATGGCCTCGGCGCCCGCATCGATGCCGACCACGTCTGCGCCCCAGCGGGCGAGGCTTTCCGTCAGCAACCCACCGCCACAGCCGACATCCAGCAGGCGCAATCCGGCCAGCGGCGCCGCGCCAGGCACAAGATCACCGCCCGTGCCGGCCAGCGGTTGGAAGCAGCGGCGCACATAGGCCGACCGCGTCGGATGCATGGCGTGCAGCGGTTTGAACTTACCTTCTGGGTCCCACCATTCGGCCGCGATCCGGTCGAATCGGTTGATTTCGGCTTGGTCGACGGCGCCGGGATCGGCGCGTTGCGGAGCAGAGGGTGATTTGCTGGTGGGAGAGCAGGGGGAAGTGAATGGCATGGCGATGGATCTCCGAACTCGCGGGCAGCCGCCGCCAAGACGGTTGCGCGACTGGTATGTTTGGGTCGGCAATTCTTGTCAGCCAACCCCTGAACGAGTATGGATAGAGCCGGTCATTACCGCAATGAAGCACAAGCGCCCAGTGTTGAGGGCTCCAATGGGCGTCGATTGGGTGCCGCAGCGCGGCTCCAGTGGGCCCTTTTGCGACCTTTTTGTGTTCGATGGCGTGTTCGCCGGGGTCGGCTTCTTTGCTTTCGTACCGTAACTCAGCCCCGGGGACCTTCTTTTGGCCCCCAGGGCCGGAATATCGACAATTGCCATAAGATAAAGAAGTCCATGCCCCGTGTCGTAATGAAATTCGGCGGAACTTCGGTTGGTGATCTCGACCGGATACGCAATGTCGCCGTCCGCGTGAAGCGCGAGGTTGATGCCGGCAATGAAGTCGCGGTCGTCGTCTCGGCCATGTCCGGCGAAACCAACAAGCTCGTCGATTATTGCACGAGCATCACGCCGGTCCATGATGCGCGCGAATACGATGCCGTCGTTGCATCCGGCGAACAAGTAACCGCCGGGCTGGCCGCAATGGCGATACAAGCCCAAGGCGTGCCGGCCCGGTCATGGCTCGGCTGGCAGATCCCGATCCGGACCGACGACGTTCACGGCAAGGCGCGCATTTTGTCGATCGACAGTGCCAATTTGCTGACCCGGATGTCGACGGGGGAGGTGGCGGTCGTCGCGGGATTTCAAGGGATCGCGGGACGCAATCGGATATCGACGCTCGGCCGGGGCGGGTCCGACACCTCGGCGGTCGCGCTGGCGGCCGCATTGGGGGCCGATCGATGCGATATCTACACCGATGTCGACGGTGTCTACACCTGTGATCCGCGCATCGTTAAAGCGGCGCGAAAACTTAATAAAATCACGTATGAGGAAATGCTGGAAATGGCGTCGCTCGGCGCCAAGGTGCTGCAAACCCGGTCGGTCGAAATGGCGATGAAGAACCGGGTGCGGCTCCAGGTGCTGTCCAGCTTCAGCGATGCCCCCGGCACAATGGTCGTTGACGAGGATGAGATCGTGGAACAGGAAATCGTAAGCGGGATCGCCTATAGCCGTGACGAGGCGAAAATAACCCTGGTGCAGGTGCCGGACCAGCCGGGTGTCGCCGCGCGAATTTTCGGGCCGCTCGCTGAACAGAACATCAATGTCGACATGATCGTTCAGAACGTGTCCGAAGACGGCCGGTCAACCGACATGACCTTTACGGTCGGCGTTGGCGATTGCCGGCGGACGGTGGATCTGCTCGAGCGCCTTCAGTCCGATCTGGGGTTTGCGCGGGTGGTTCCGGACGAGCATGTCGTCAAGGTGTCGGTAATCGGTGTCGGCATGCGCAGCCATGCGGGTGTGGCCAATAGTATGTTCCGTGCTCTGGCCGAGAACGGCATCAACATTCAGGTGATCTCAACCTCGGAGATCAAAATCAGCGTTTTGATCGCCGACAAATACCTGGAACTGGCCCTGAGAGCCTTGCACTCCGCCTATGGGCTGGACGACACTTAAGGCGCCAAAGGTTTCGAATTGCCGGGGTTTTTGCGCATCGGTGTCTCGCCAGTTCACGATCAGTGGCTCCGAGATTGTGGCGTGTGGGGTGCGCGCCGCCGCTAACGACAGGGATCGAGAGGTTGGGGTGTGTCAGGGTGATCGACCAGCGAACGGGAGGAACCTGATGGTCCAGTTCGGCGGTGCGCAGTCCGGGCATACGTCTGGCGGCAAGCATGGCGGTGCCGCTGATTCCGTCGGTGCCGGGGGGGCGGTCGGCCTAAGCTCAGCCCGCCGTTTGTTGGCGCGGTTGCGGGATATCATGGCCGGTTCCGGATCGGCCCAGGCACGCCTTGACAAGATCGTCCGCATGATCGCCGCCGAGATGGTGGCCGAGGTCTGCTCCTGCTATGTGATGCGTCCCGGCGAAGTGCTGGAGCTGTTTGCGACGATCGGTCTCAATCCGGACGCCGTGCATCGGACGCGGCTGCAGGTTGGACAAGGTTTGGTCGGCGAGGTCGCCGCAACAGCGCGCGCGCAGGTCATCGCCAATGCGCCGCAGCATCCCAAATTCGTCTATCGCCCCGAGACCGGCGAGGATCCCTATCAGTCCTTCATGGGCGTGCCGATCCTGCGCGGCGGAAAGGTCCGCGGCGTCCTGGTCATCCAAAACCAGCAGCGCCGGACTTATAGCGAAGAAGAGGTCGAGACCCTGCAGACCATCGCCATGGTGGTGGCCGAGCTGGTGGCGGCCCGTGGACCTTCGGGCCCCGATCAGCCGGGCGGCATTGATGCCAACGAAGGGATGATGCCGACCCGGATCGAGGGGGTGACGCTGAATCCCGGCTTGGCGATGGGAACAGCCGTCCCGCACCGGCCGCAGCTGACGATTCGCCAGATGGTGGCCGAAGATGTCGACATCGAGTACAGCCGCCTTCGTGATGCATTGGCGTCCATGCATTCGTCGATCGATCATCTGGTGGCCGTGACCGAGGCGCGCGGCGACCCCGAAAGCCGCGACATCCTGGAAACCTATAAGATGTTCGCCGAGGATCGCGGCTGGCTCAACCGGATCAACGAGGCGATCGGCGCCGGTTTGACGGCCGAGGCCGCTGTACAACGGGTACAGAACGACATGCGGGCGCGTATGGCCCATATGACCGATCCCTATCTTCGTGAGCGGATCAACGATTTCGAGGATCTGGCCAACCGTCTCCTGCTCCATCTGTCGGGCAAGACATCGGTGGCCTCGTCGGGCACGCTGCCCGATGCGATCGTGCTGGTCGCCCGGACCTTGGGCCCGGCGGATCTTCTGGATTACGACCAGGAAAAGTTGGTTGCCGTCGTTCTCGAAGATGGCTCGTCGGGCAGCCATGTCGCGATACTGGCGCGAGCGCTGGGGTTGCCACTCATCGCGCGGTGCCCCGACGTTATGCAGATCATCGAGCCGTTCGACCCGGTTGTCGTCGATGGCGATAATGCGCAGGTGTTTATCCGACCGGCGGAAGACGTTCAGGATCTTTTCGCCCAAACGCTCGCCCTAAGGGCGGAGCGAGCTCGCGAATATGCAGGGCTCGTCGACAAACCGGCCGTCAGCCGGGACGGGGTCGCCGTCAGCCTTCAGGTCAATGCGGGGCTGATGGTGGATCTCGGCCATTTGCACGAGGTTGGTGCCGACGGCGTTGGCCTTTTCAGGACCGAAATTCCATTCATGGTGCGATCGAGCTATCCGGACGTTGCGGCCCAGACCGAGCTTTACACCGATATATTCGATCGCGCCGATGGAAAGCTGGTCAGTTTTCGAACTTTAGATATCGGCGGGGATAAGGCGCTTCCCTATTTCCCCCATGATGACCGCGAAAACCCGGCGCTGGGGTGGCGGGCCATTCGAATCGGGCTGGACCGTCCGGCCATGCTCCGCCAACAGATCCGTGCGCTCTTGCGTGCGGCGAACGGGCGCGCCTTCCGCCTGATGTTTCCAATGGTCGCCCATTGCGGCGAATTCGATGCGGCCCGGTTGCTGGTTTCCCTGGAATGCCGACGTGCCCGCGAAATGGGCCTTCCGGTCCCGGACCGGCTCGAGGTCGGGGTGATGCTCGAGGTGCCCTCACTTATTTGGCAGATCGATTCCCTGCTGGATCGTGTCGATTTTGTGTCGATCGGGTCGAACGACCTGATGCAGTATCTTTTTGCCGCCGATCGCGGGAATCCCCATATGGCGAGCCGTTACGATGCACTGTCGGCGCCCATGCTGGACATTCTCGAACATTTGGCGGATCGGGCCGCAAAGGCTGGCGTGCCGATCTCGGTTTGCGGCGAAATGGCGGGCAAATCCCTTGATGCCATGGTGCTGGTCGCTTTGGGATTTCGGGTTCTTTCGATGTCGTCGGGGTCGATCGGACCGGTAAAGGCGATGATCCGCAGCCTTGATGTTGCCGCGCTTCGAGCGTATCTCGAGACAATAAGGCGGTTGCCTGGCCGCGGGCTGAGAGAAAAGCTGCAATCTTATGCCCGAGACCACGGAATCGCGATATAGCCTCTCTCATTAGGCGAGTCGGCCTACACACTTGCGCCGGATGACGTTGGCGTTTATGAACGTCAAAGACTGGTGGTGGAGAGGTTTCTTCGTTCCAGGATGCGGCCCGATTGGTCGTATCCTCAATTTGTCGTTTCACCTCCTTCAAGTGGGTAGACGATACTCTGCTACTACGACGGCAAGGATCATGGCGCAGAGCAGGCAAAACTTCAGCCATCGTGATGGCGGCCACCAATCGCCCGGCATTCCGATCGGACGCGGTATCGCTGGCGAGCCGGCCAACGGGACCTCACGTCACTTCGACGATGAGAACGGCTCTGAGATCCATAACGACCGGTATCGTTACGATCGGCATCAGGGGCGCGATCGATTGCGAGGCAATGGCGCCGGCGATCGTTATCGCGATACCGGGGATTATGATTCCGGGCATTACGGCGACTCGACCGACCGATCGGACCGGTACCCGGATGATGATGACCGGCCGGGCTATGGCGAGCCGGCAGCAGAGGCTGGCGACGAATCCTTTTATGACAGTACCAACGGGTCCGGTGAACGCATGTCAGTCAGCATTTTGCTCCGTGAAGCGCGGGAAGACGCTGGCTACAGCCTGCGCGACGTGTCGAGCATTCTGCGCATTCGGCTCGCGCATCTCGAGTCGATTGAAGACGGGCGGTTCGACGATCTTCCCGGGACCGTTTATGCGGTGGGTTTCGTCCGTGCCTATTCCGATCTCGTCGGCCTCGACGGCGAAGCGATGGTCAAACGGTTCAAAGACGAAGTCTCCGGGGTTCCGGACCAGACCGAATTGCATTTTCCGACGCCGGCCTCCGAAGGACGGGTGCCTGGTTTGGGATTGGTAACCATTGCGGTCTTGCTGGCCGGTGTCGCCTATGGCGGCTGGTACTATGTTTCCGAAAGCGATCGTGGCGTCGGCGATTTCATTCCGGCATTGCCCGATCGATTTGCGGGCCTGCTCGACGGGTGGACGGGCGACACTCCGCCAATTGACGAAATAGCCGCCTCGTCCGATGTCGAGGGGTCGGGAACCGAAACCAATGGGAATGGTGCGGGCTCGAGCGCTGATTCCGCCTCCGACCCGGCCTTGCCATCCGTGCCCGGCGCCGGGGGAACGGACAGCGGCGAAGACACATCCGACGGTATTGCAGCGCTGCCGGAATCAGCCGCCCCGGTTGATCCGACCGGCAGTTCCGGTGCGCTTGCCGGGCGTGACGTTACCACGCCGGAGTCACAACCATCGGGGTCTCAAGGGACCTCGGCGGACACGGTCGATGATCTCAGCGGAACGGGCGCAGCAGCCGAGTTGGGCGATCGTCTGGCAGCATCCGAGTCCCAGGCGGGCACCGGGGATGACGCGGACACCGGGGATGACGCGGGCATCAGCGATGGCGACGGTCCGCAATCCCCCTCTGTGCTGGCCACGGACACACCCTCGGATACCGTGGTGGCCGTGCCTGGGTTCGACGATCCCGCTCTTGCCGACACCGATCCCGATGGGGTCGGCCAAGGTGGCGACGATGCTGAAGGCAGCGAATTGGGGGGGGCGACACCCAATGGCGACGAGGTTGCCGCCGCTGAGAACGGGGTTGGGAATGGCGGACAGCAGGTTCTGATCCGGGCTGAATCCGACAGTTGGGTTCAGATTAGGGATTCTCTCGGGTCCTTGCTGATGACCCGCGTGATGCGTCCCGGCGAAGTCTATGAAGTTCCGAACGAATCAGGGCTGACCATGGTGACCGGGAATGCCGGCGGCCTACATGTTACCGTGGGCGGCGAGTCGGCCCCTCCGCTTGGAGGATCGGGTGATGTGGTCCGAGGCATTCGCTTGGAGCCGGACGCCCTTCTCGAGGGGACGGCCGGACCCTAGCGGCAATTCGCGGCAGATGGCCGACCTTGCCCCCCTTGCCGGGGCTTCGATCGGCTGTCATATCTATGCCGCAGGTTAGCAGGGTAAGGGGCCCATTCCAGTATGTCCGTCAGACCGTACCGCGATATCGAGCGCCGCAAATGCCGCCAAATCCATGTTGGCCCGGTTCCTGTTGGGGGCGACGCACCGATAACGGTTCAGTCGATGACCAATGTCCTTACAACCGACGCGAAGGCGACGATCGATCAGATCAAGGCGCTTGAGGCCGCCGGTGCGGATATCGTTCGCGTTTCTTGCCCGGATGAGGAAAGCACGGCTGCTTTGAAGCAGATTGTTCGCGGCGTTTCGGTGCCGATCGTCGCAGATATCCATTTCCACTATAAGCGGGCGATCGAGGCCGCTGCTGCCGGGGCCGCCTGTCTGCGCATCAATCCGGGCAATATCGGATCGTCGGCTCGGGTTGCCGAAGTTGTGCAAGCCGCCAAGGATCATGGGTGTTCGATCCGGATCGGTGTCAATGCGGGGTCGTTGGAACGCTCGATTCTCGAGAAATATGGCGAGCCATGCCCGGAAGCCATGGTCGAAAGCGCCCTCGACCATATTCGCATTCTTGAAGATCATGATTTTTTCGAAACGAAGATAAGTTGTAAGGCTTCAGATGTGTTTCTGGCGGTTGCCGCCTATCAGCAACTGGCCGATGCGTGCGATTATCCCCTTCATATCGGCATAACTGAGGCTGGCGGCCTGCGATCCGGGACGATCAAGAGCAGTGTCGGTTTGGGCATGCTTTTGTGGTCGGGAATCGGCGACACCGTCCGTGTCTCGTTGTCCGCCGATCCTGTAGAGGAGATCAAGGTCGGATTCGACTTGCTCAAGTCGCTGAACCTTCGCCATCGTGGCGTGAACATCATCTCTTGCCCGTCCTGTGCACGGCAGCAATTCGACGTCATCGAAACCGTGAAGGTTTTGGAAGAGCGTGTTGGTCATATTACCACGCCGATGACGGTGTCGGTGATCGGCTGCGTGGTCAACGGGCCGGGCGAAGCGACGATGACCGATATCGGGTTCACCGGCGGCGGCAAAGGGACGCATCAAGTCTATATCGGCGGCGTAAGCCACCATCGTCTCAAGGACGCCAATGTCGTCGATCATTTGGTCGACCTGATCGAAAATAAGGCCGCCGAGATTGAAGCCGCGGAACGGGAAAAGACAGCGGCTGAATAATGACGGTCGATTCGGCTATCGGATTTGGCGACGCTGGCCTCATCGGCCCGACCCGGCAATTCGGTCGCGACTGTCCTGAATGAGAAAGCAACACAACGATGAGCCTAGAAGAAAGCCTGGACCGCGTCCTTTTGCGGTTCAGCGAATTGCGTGACACCTTGGCCTCACCGGAGCTCAAGCCGGACGATTTGGCCGCGCTTTCCAAAGAGTATTCCGATCTGGAACCCATTGCCGACGCCATTTCGCGCTTGCGGGCGGCACGGGAGGAATTGGCCGATCTAGGGGCTATGGTGGCCGACACCTCGGGCGATTCCGAGATGCGTGCGTTGGCGGAAGAAGAATTCTACGCCTTGAAGGCAAAGATTCCGGAAATGGAGATGAACGTCCATCGGATGCTCATCCCTCGGGACGTCGCGGATAGCCGGAATGCGATCCTGGAAATCCGCGCTGGAACGGGGGGAGACGAAGCCGGTCTGTTCGCCGCCGACCTCTTGGAGATGTATCGACGCTATGCCGGCCTACGGGCATGGCGTTTCGAGACCATGGACTATCACGGCAGCGAAGTGGGCGGGCTGAAGGAAGGGGTCTTTAAGATCGCAGGTACATCGGTATTTGCGCGGCTCAAATTCGAGAGCGGGGTCCATCGCGTGCAGCGGGTTCCGAGCACGGAGACCCAGGGCCGAATCCATACATCGGCAGCGACCGTCGCCGTCCTGCCGGAAGTCGAAGAGGTCGATGTCGCCATCGACGACAAGGATTTGCGGGTCGACACATTCAGGGCGTCCGGCGCCGGCGGGCAGCATGTCAACAAGACCGACAGCGCCGTTCGAATAACGCACATCCCGACGGGCACCGTGGTTGCCGTGCAGGACGAGAAATCGCAGCACAAGAATCGGGCAAAGGCCATGACGATTCTGCGGTCTCGCATTTATGACGAGCAACGCAGGGCACTCGATCAAGAGCGGGCCGAAGAACGCCGCGCACAGGTAGGCTCGGGCGACCGATCCGAGCGGATTCGCACCTATAATTTCCCGCAAGGCCGGGTCACCGATCACCGGATCAATCTGACTCTCTATAAGCTCGAACAAATCCTCGCCGGTGAAGCTTTGGACGAGGTCATCGATGCGTTGATTCGAGAGGACGAAGCTGCCAAATTGGCGGAAATGACGTGACGGCATCCTGGGAATCGGCATTTCCCGCTCCGGATCCGGGGCTTGGCCCTGGGGCGCGGTCCGAACCGCCCAGCTTGGCTGTGGTGCTCAAAGCGGCCAGAGATCGGCTTGCCCAAGCCGGTATGGCGGATCCCGGACGATATGCCCGCCGTCTGGCGGCCGAGATCCTCGATCTTGACGGAACAAGACTGATTACAGAAGGCGGCAGCCCCCTGTCGGCCGAGCAGGCGTCGGCTGTGATCGGGGCAGCCGAGCGTTTCGCCGCTGGCGAGCCGCTTTCGCGGATCACAGGCCGGCGGGCTTTCTGGACCTTGGATCTGGCGCTTTCTCCGGAGACGCTCGATCCGCGCCCTGACAGCGAAGCGCTGGTCGAGGCAGCCCTGGCTCGAATTCCGGTCGATCATCCGGTAAGGGTTGCCGATATGGGGACGGGCAGTGGCTGTCTTTTGCTGGCAGTGCTGGCGGAGCGTCCCCTAGCGGTGGGGATAGGCGTCGATATCAGCGAAGGGGCTGTTCGCCAAGCGCGCCGCAATGCAATCGCTGCGGGGCTGAATGCCCGATGCGGTTTCGTGGTGGGCGACTGGGCGGCCGCGATCAGTGGGCCGATCGATGTGGTGCTTAGCAATCCGCCCTATATTGAAACGGCCTCGCTGGCCGGTCTCGATCCGGAAGTGCGGTGCTATGATCCGCTGAGGGCGCTGGATGGCGGTGTCGACGGGCTCGAGGGTTATCGGCGACTTGCACCCGAGATCGTAGACATTCTGGTCGATGGTGGCGTGTTTGCCGTGGAAATCGGGTTCGGCCAAGCCTTTGCGGTTTGTGATATTTTCGCAGGCGCCGGACTGTTGCCGATTGGCATCCGAACCGATCTCGCCGGAATACAGCGCGTGGTAATCGCAAAAAAATGTTGGAATTCCGAACTTTCAACGGTAGGGTGCCTGACATCGTGATAAGGAATAATCATTATCCGATTGCTTCCCGCTCATGCCGCATGGTCGAGATTACTCGACCAACTCGGTGGCGCCTCTTGGCCGATCATGGGGACGAGCCGCTGGAGGCACGATGGCCGTAACGGATTCGGCCGATTGTTCGTCTAAGACGGTCCCCGGCCATGTATGACACGGTTGGGACAAACACCGATTGCGGTCAATGACTCGACCGCAAATGGCGTTTATCGCGTCATTAAGGCGTGTTTTGAAATTGGAAACACAGCGCTAAAAGGCTCTCATGAGGCAAGGTCCGAATTCAAGGCGATCACGCGGCCGTGGCGGCAGCAGTGGCAGCGGTGGTGGTGGTAGCGGCGGAACGAATCGTCGCTCGAACGCTCCTAATCGCAATCAGACATTCGACAGCAATGGCCCGGATGTCCGCATTAGGGGAAATGCCCACCAGATCTTTGAGAAATATCTGGCCTTGGCCCGAGATTCTCAAGGAGCAGGCGACCGCGTCATGGTGGAGAATTATCTCCAGCATGCCGAGCATTACCAGCGCATCATCAACAGCTTTACCGATGGCCAGCAATCCGCGTCGCAACAGGCGGGTCAACAAGCTGGCGTCCAACAGAGTTCCGGCGGTCCGAACACCGGACAGCAGAATGGCCACCAAAATTCGGGGCACCAACACGGTGGCTCCCCGAATGGCGTTTCCCAGAACGGCGGCAACGGCTACGACGCCGACAACGGCGGCGACGAGTCGGGCGGCCAAGGCAACACCGATGATAATCGGCAATCCGCGCGATCACGCAACAACCAAGACGACCGGCGCGGCCGGAACGATCGAGGCCGGCAGGATAATAATTCACGACGGCAAAACCAGCAGGATCGATCCAATCAGGACCGCGCTGGTCAAGACCGGTCCGGTCAAGATCGATCGGGTCAAGATCGATCGGGTCAGGAATGGGCCGAGAACGGTGATTCCCGAGCGCGGGACCAAGGTCGGGCCTTTCAGGCTGGCGGTGACGACGGCAACGATCGTGATGGCCGCGGCTCCGATCGGGCAATGGCGGGGAATCGTGTGTCGGATCAGGATGACAGCGATCGTGCCCAGGACGACAGCAACGATGGTTTGCAACGGACCGTCGGGAAGGGCGCTGATCGTCGGCGGCCGGTGCGTCGGCGGGCCGATGCCGATAATCGAGGAAATGGTCTTTTTGACGATCCCCGTGATGGCGCTGACGACGAATCATTTAGCAGTGATCTGGGCAGCAGTGACCTTGGTAACAGTGACCTTGGCAACAGTGACCTTGGCAACAGTGACCTGGGCGCCAGCGATCTCGACAGCGGTGACCTTGGCAACGGCGACCGCGGGCTGAAGAAAAACGATCAACCGGTCGCGGCCAGGGCGGGCTCCGCTCATCGCAATAGAGCTTCGGCCGCATCGTCCCGAGACGACAGTGCAAAGGACGATGGCGGTACCCGTAGGGCACAGTCACCTGATGGTGATGGCGGCGGGGCCGGTGATGGTGGATCGGAAGAGGTGAAGACCGCCGCTGTCGCCGATGAGCCGGAATCGGCACCACCGCGCAAGCGGGCAAGCCGGGCGAAGACGACCAAGACGGCCTCATCGCGGACCAAACAAGCCGGCGATGGTGATGCAGCGGCAGACGATATTGCGGCGCCCACCGAAGATGGTGCGGCCGTGGCCGAAAGCGACGCGGCAGGCGATTCCGAGCCGCCGAAGAAGCGGACACGCCGCACGACGGCCACGCCCCGCACACGCAAGGCAAAGGCAACAAGCGCTGGAAGCGATGACGGCAATGCGGCGGGTGATTTGGGGCTGTGATACCCAATTCACCCGTCTTCCCGCCTCTTGTGCCTTGGGGTCGGCACCTTCCACGGCGCAGCGGGTGTTCGGCGATACAGGCTTGCTATTCTGGCTTGATGGTGTCGCCGGCCGAAATGTCGCCGCCCTCAACAACGATGGCGTAGACGCCGCACTCGGTGTGTCCGAATTGGGCTTTCAGAGACTTCAAAATGTTGCGGTCCCTTTGTGCCGTTGCCGGATTGACATGCGTGGCAACGCAGCGACCGATCGGCTCGACCACGTGCAGCCGTGTTTTGCCAACCCATAAGTGTCGGCCAATCAGCGAGGCTTCGACCCAGGGCTCCCATCCGTCGACGATGAGGTTGCCTCGAAAGCGGGTTGGATCCAGGGGGCCGGCACCCGCCGTCGCATCGGGGCGAATGGCATCGACGCTGGCTTGATTGATGACCGAAACGAATGGAGTCTGGCGGTCGGTCAAATGCCCGCCGGTTCCTGCATCGACCAATTTGACGGCAAGGTGTTTGCCGTCGGACGTCGGATCGTCCAAAAATGCCTCAACGAACCGGCTGATCAACTCTCGCCCTTCGTCCGACAGGATGTCGGCTTCGACGATTTCAGGCTCACTGGTTGAGTTGTTCGAAATGGCGGCGCGCCCGGTCCGATCATCGAATCGCAAGGTTAGCGCCGCCAATCTTTCATAGCGCTTCAGGGTCAAAAACCGGTCCGGTGGCTGCCAAGGCCAGCCGTCCGACGGTGTGGCCCGGTCGGGCTTTCCGTGCGCCAGAGCGAACCGGCGATCGAACGGCAATCCGTATCCAGCCGTCAGGGTCATCCGGTCGAGAGACTCTGACGAAAGGGCCTTGACGGGAAAGCGATTGATGCGTGTGATCCAAGCCATAGCAGGCGGTTATCTGGCCATGGCGAGGCTCTGTCAAGCAGCGTGACGATCTTGTGTACCGCTGGCGGCACGAGTTGGCCGGTCGGAGTTTGCCGGTTTATTGCTATTGCCCTTCCTGTACTGCGCCTCAGGAAGTTTGTCCGCCGTCGCGACGCGCTGACCCATCCCGGCTTGCTTGGCAACCAGCGCAATGTCAGCGCGGCTCAAGCCGATATCGGCCAGTTCACGGTCTGAAAGGAGGGACAGTTCGTTTCTGATCCGGTTCGACCGGATGCGGCCCAGCATAGCTGACCATCCCCGGCCGACAGCCTGCGCCACACCACTGAAAACCGAGCGAAGATAATTTGCGCGCATAATTTTGGCGCGTTGAACCAAGGTTTCTATGGGATCTGGTTCATTCATTGTCGTTTGGCGGTCGGTCATCAATTCTCTCCATATAATCGAGCATCCAGCCGATGCCCGTGTCGTTGACCGGAAGATAGGGTCGCAGATGCCCACATTCCATGCATATGGATGCACTGCAGCATTGCGCTCAAATCATTAATATGCGGACATAATAAGTTTTGAGTGCATGTCGATTGATGGGCTCTCTCTCTTGAGCGGACCGGCAACGGTGCCCATATCTGCTTTGTAAGTCTGGTCAATCGCACATCTAGTGGATTGCTGCGGCTCGCGCCTCGAAATGGGCGGGCCACTGACGCAAAAGAGGGAACCATAGGACATGAATCTCGAGAAATTCACCGAGCGGTCGCGTGGCTTTTTGCAGGCGGCCCAAACCATCGCCGTAAGGGATGGAAACCAGCAATTGACGCCGGAGCATCTGCTGAAAGCCTTGCTTGATGACGAGGAGGGCCTGGCCGCAAATCTGATCCGCAAAGCGGGTGGCGACCCGAAGCGCGCATCGACCGAAACCGCCCTTGCGCTAGACAAACTGCCCAAGGTCGAGGGTTCGGGTGCCGGCCAAATCTATATGGGGCGTGATTTGGCGCGCGCCCTTGATCAGGCCGAAACGCTTTCCAAGAAAGCCGGCGACGAATTCGTCACCGTGGAACGCATGCTACAGGCGCTGGCCTTGTCGAAGTCGGCCACGGCCGGCCGGATTTTAACGGATTCAGGCGTTTCGCCGCAGTCGCTGGAGGAGGCGATCGCGTCGCTTCGTAAGGGACGGACAGCGGATTCCGCGAATGCCGAACAGTCCTACGATGCAATGAAGAAATATGCCCGCGACCTGACCGAAGCGGCGCGGGATGGAAAGCTCGACCCGGTTATCGGCCGTGACGATGAGATTCGCCGGACCGTGCAGGTCTTGAGCCGCCGAACAAAGAACAACCCGGTCTTGATTGGTGAACCCGGCGTCGGCAAGACCGCGATCGTCGAAGGACTTGCGACCCGGATCGTGAACGGCGACGTCCCCGAAAGCCTCAAGCACAAACGCTTGCTGTCGCTCGATCTTGGTGCGTTGATCGCTGGCGCGAAGTATCGCGGCGAGTTCGAGGAGCGGCTGAAGGCTGTGCTGCAAGAAATCGAGTCGGCCAGCGGTGAAATTATCCTGTTTATTGATGAGCTCCATACGCTTGTCGGAGCCGGCAAGGCGGACGGTGCGATGGACGCCTCGAATATGCTTAAGCCGGCCTTGGCGCGTGGTGAATTGCACTGTGTCGGCGCCACGACCCTTGATGAATATCGCAAGCATATAGAGAAGGATTCCGCGTTGGAGCGGCGCTTCCAGCCGGTTCAGGTGTCCGAGCCGAGCGTGGAGGACACAATTTCGATCCTGCGGGGACTGAAAGAGAAATACGAACTCCATCACGGCATTCGCGTGACGGACGGCGCTTTGGTCGCGGCCGCCACCTTGTCCAACAGGTACATCACCGATCGGTTTCTGCCCGACAAGGCCATTGATCTGATCGATGAGGCGGCCGCCCGGCTGCGGATGGAGGTCGACAGCAAGCCCGAGGAGATCGAGCATCTCGACCGTCGGATTATGCAGTTGAAGATCGAGCGTGAAGCGCTGAAGCGTGAAACCGATACGGCGTCGCGCGACCGGCTGGACAAGCTGGAACAGGAACTGGCCGATCTCGAAGAACAATCGGCATCGATGACGGCGGCTTGGTCCGCGGAAAAGGAAAAGTTGTCCGAGACCCATAAGGTCAAGGAACAGTTGGACCAAGTTCGCGTCGAACTCGACCAAGCCCGTCGGTCCGGCGATTGGGGCCGCGCCGGGGAGTTGATGTACGGCGTCATTCCCAAGCTTGAGCAGCAACTGCAGGCGTCGCAGGACGGCGGTGACCAACTTCTGAACGAAGAGGTGCGCAGCGAGGATGTCGCCAGTATCGTGTCGCGCTGGACCGGAATTCCGGTCGACCGGATGCTGGAAGGCGAACGCGAGAAGCTTTTGCGGATGGAAGAGGCGCTTCACCGGCGTGTCATCGGCCAGGACACCGCCATCAAAGCGGTTTCGAATGCCGTGCGCCGGGCCCGGGCAGGGCTGCAGGATCCCAACCGGCCGACCGGCAGCTTTATGTTCCTGGGCCCCACGGGTGTCGGCAAGACCGAGCTGACCAAGGCCGTTGCCCAGTTCTTGTTCGATGACGAGCATGCCATGATCCGGATCGACATGTCCGAATTCATGGAGAAGCACTCGGTGGCTCGATTGATTGGGGCGCCCCCCGGCTATGTCGGGTACGACGAGGGCGGCGCGTTGACCGAAGCGGTCCGTCGGCGGCCGTATCAGGTCATTCTTTTCGACGAGATCGAAAAGGCTCATACCGATGTTTTCAACGTGCTGCTTCAGGTGCTGGATGATGGTCGATTGACCGATGGCCATGGCCGGACGGTGGACTTCCGCAATACACTGATCATCATGACGTCAAATCTGGGCTCGGAACATCTGGCCGGCAATGTGGACGAGGTCGACCATCTGGCCCGCGACCGCGTGTTGAAGGTCGTGCGTGACCACTTCCGGCCGGAATTCCTGAACCGGCTTGACGATATGATCGTGTTCCAGCGCCTGACCCGGGATCAAATGGCGGGCGTTGTTGATATCCAACTCAGCGGGTTGGAAAAGCTGCTGGCCGATAGAAAGATCGTATTGGATCTCGGTGACGACGCTCGGCATTGGCTCGCTGAGGCCGGATATGACCCGGTTTACGGGGCCCGCCCGCTCAAGCGGGTCATACAGCGCGTGCTTCAGGACCCGCTGGCGCAGCGGATATTGGATGGCAGCATCCATGATGGCCAGACGGTGCGCGTCGTGACCGGTGACGAAGGGTTGGAAATCGTGCCGGTCGAGAAAGAGCCGGCGGCCGCCTGAGGCGGTTTTTCATTCCTGGCGGATCGCGGGCCTGGCGGATCGCGGGCCTGGCGGATCGCGGGCCTGGTGGGTGGCGGGAATGAGACGGACTGGAGCGAAATCGGGGGCGCAATCCGTGCCCCCGATTTCGTTTTGAGTCAATGGTTCCCCTGGGGTTCGCCTGGCGGATCAGAACAGGCCTTCGACTTGTCCTTGATCGTTCAGTCGGATGACATTGGCGGCTGGGATTCGGGGCAGACCGGGCATGGTCATCATCTCACCGCACAGGGCGACGATGAAACCGGCGCCGGCCGACAGGCTGACATCGCGAATCGGAACGATGTGCCCCTCGGGCGCGCCGCGTAGACCGGCATCGGTGGAAAAGCTGTACTGGGTTTTCGCCATGCAAATCGGCAGATTGCCGTAGCCTGCGGCCTCGAACTGAGCCAGTTTGTTGGTCACCTTGCCCTCGAAGGTGACATCGCCGGCGCCATAAAGATTGCGCGCCACGGTCTGGATCTTGTCGGCCAGCGGCATGTCGTCGGGGTAGAGCGTGGTGAACCGGGCCGTGTCGCCGTCGGCCAATTCGGCTACTCGGGTCGCCATCGCTTCGATCCCGGCGCCGCCGTCCGACCAGTGGGCATTGACGAAGGCCTCAACGCCGCGTTCCTGGCAATAGCCGATCACGGCATCGAGTTCGGCACGGGTGTCCTTGACGAATCGATTGATCCCCACGACCACCGGCACACCGAACCGTGCCATATTGTCGAGATGGCGGCCGAGATTGGCGCATCCGCGTGAAACAGCGTCGACGTTTTCCTCGCCCAGCCGGTCCTTTTCGACGCCGCCATGCATCTTGAGCGCCCGGACCGTGGCGACAACCACGGCGGCCGAGGGTGATAGTCCGGCCTTTCGGCATTTGATGTCGAAGAACTTTTCGGCGCCCAGATCGGCGCCGAAGCCTGCCTCGGTGACCACGTAATCGGCCAGCTTCAGAGCGGTACGAGTGGCGGTGACGCTGTTGCAGCCATGGGCGATGTTGGCGAACGGCCCCCCGTGGATGAAGGCCGGGTTGTTCTCGAGCGTCTGGACCATGTTCGGCATGAAGGCGTCGCGCAAGAGCGTGGTCATGGCGCCGTTCGCGTTCAGATCACGTGCGCAGATGGGCTTTCGGTCACGGGTATAGGCGACTACAATAGCGCCCAGCCGTTCCTCCAGATCCTTCAGATCCTTGGCCAAGCAGAAGATCGCCATGACTTCCGAGGCCACGGTTATGTCGAAGCCATCCTCGCGCGTGTAGCCATTGCCGACACCGCCCATACCGACCGTGATCTGGCGCAGCGCCCGGTCATTCATGTCCATGACCCGCTTCCAGGCGATTCGACGCGAATCGATGCCCAGCGCATTCCCCCAATGGATGTGATTGTCGATCAAAGCACTGAGGAGGTTATGTGCCGTACTGATCGCGTGAAAATCGCCGGTAAAGTGGAGGTTGATCGTCTCCATCGGCACGACCTGGGCATATCCGCCGCCGGCCGCGCCGCCCTTCATGCCGAAGCAGGGGCCGAGGGACGGTTCGCGCAGGCAAATCGCCGCCTTTCTTCCGATGCGATTAAGGCCGTCGCCAAGACCCACCGTGGTCGTCGTCTTGCCTTCGCCCGCCGGCGTCGGGCTGATCGCCGTGACAAGAATCAACTTGCCCTCCGGGCGGTCTTTGAGGCTGTCGACGAATGGCGGCGACAATTTCGCGATATGCGGACCATAATTGAACAGCGCATCCGCCGGAACGTCGAGCTTGGCGGCGATTCGCGAAATCGGAAGCATCTTCGCTTCGCGGGCAATCTCGATATCCGACCCCATGACCGGTGCCTTGGCGTTTCGGACCTCGTTGACCTCAGCATCCATTGGTATCACTTTCCTCGGTTAGAAATGGGGTTAGAAATGGGGTTAGAAATGGGGTTAGACTCGGGGGTTAGAAACGGGCCATCCTGGGATCGCGGCTAGAGCGTATAAAGTCGAGTCGCCTTTCGGTTCAGGGTATCCTATATATACGCGAGGCCCCCTTACCGAAACGTTGGCATGGGATGAAATCCGATGATCCTGGAATCGCGACGTCTCGTACACCGCGCGCGACACGGCCGGACGCCTCGTGGATACTGGCGCATCCCTGGGGCGGCATTCGGGCAACGTGGTCGCGATTTCGGTTATTCCCTTCTCGCGCATTGGCTGCGGCTGTGATACCGACTAGTTGAATCGCTGCCTGACGGTCCGTCCTGTCGGCATGCGGGCTGCCTCCATTGCACCATCGTCAGAACAGGTCGATCGACGAAATGACCCCGCAGTCTCCCGATTTCGACCGTCCTGAAACGGTCGCATTCCTCCTGGTGCCGAATTTCTCCCTGATTGCATTCTCGTCGGCCATGGAAGCCATCCGGATAGCCAATCGGGTTGCAGACCGGACCTTGTACGAGTGGGTCCTTGTCAGCAAAGACGGCGGCACGGTGAAGGCCAGCAACGGTACCGTCGTTTCAGCCGATATGTCGATGGCGGAAGCTTTTCGACAGCAGGGACCTCGCCGGCGGCCGGACATGGTCGTCGTGTGTTCGGGTCTGGGGGTCGAACGATTTCGCGACCCCGACGTTTTCGCTTGGTTGCGCCTGCTCGAGCGCCAGGGCACCATGCTGGTCGCCGTGTGCACCGGCGCCCATGTGCTGGCGCGCGCCGGTTTGCTCAACGGATACAAATGCGTCATTCACTGGGAGAATCTCGGCAGCTTTCGTGAGACATTCCCGGACATCGTGGTTTCGTCGGATTTGTTCGAGGTTGACCGAACCCGCTGCACATGCTCGGGCGGAACCTCGGCATTGGATATGATGCTGTATCTGATTTCCAAGCAGCATGGCCAAACCGTCGCGACCCGGATCTCCGAGCAATGCCTCATGGACCGGATCCGTAATCCGGACGACAAGCAACGGCTGCCCCTCAGAGCGCGGCTTGGCATCCACAATCCCAAGCTGATTGCTGCCATCGAATTGATGGAAAGCAATCTAAGCGAGCCGTTGGATCAGGATACCCTGGCCGGGTATATCGGGTTGTCGCGGCGCCAGTTGGAGCGCTTGTTCAGAAAGCATCTCGGCAAAGCGCCGGCACACTATTATTTGGAACTGCGCCTGGAGCGGGCCAAGCATCTCCTGTACCAAAGCGAGATGCCGATCGTGGATATCGCGCTCGCCTGCGGTTTCGTGTCGGCGTCGCACTTCTCCAAGTGTTATCGCGAACAGTATAGCCGGTCACCACGCGAAGAACGTGTTCGCGTGGTCGCCGGCGCGGGGTGATCGATCTTCGGGCAATCTGTCGGGGGGCAGTCGAAGGAGGTAAACTCTCAGGGGGCAGTCTATCGGTGGGCGATTTGGCCGGGAGCGATTTGCCCGGGAGCGATTTGGCAGTGCGTCGCGACCAGTGCGATCGCGACATTTCGGTTCACAGGGTTCGATTGACCTTGAAGCCATCACGGGTCAGTTCGAAATCGCCGTTACGGGCTGCTTCAAGCCAGTCGGTCGAGCGCTTGAGCCCCCCAAAGGTAAACAAATGCGCGCCGACGATGCCGGCGTCGGGATCCTCCGCACAATAGGCGGCCAGGCTGCGGGTCATCTGATCAGGCGCCGAGACGCTGGCCATACGGGCAAGGCTGAAGGCCTGTTTGCTGACCATGCGGGCCGATGTTGCGACGCCGCAAAGCGCCGCGTATTTGATCAGTGATTGAAGCTTGGCCGGGCCGGCCATGCCGATATGGATCGGTAACCGAATTCCCGATGCCCTGAGCGAGCGGTCCCAGGCGATAATCCGATCCGGATCAAAGCTAAACTGGGTCACGATATGAACGTCGATACCGGACGTATCGGCGAAGGCCTGCTTGTCGGCAAGGGCCCGGGCGATAACCTCGGCTGGAATCACCTTGTTGCCGTCAGGATGGCCGGCGACGCCGATCTGCTTGAATCCGAATCGCTCGAACAAGCCCGTTCGCAACATATCCATGGTTTCGGTGAAGGGGCCGGCCGGCTTGTCGACGTCTCCCCCAAGAGCCAAAGCCCGGGTGACGCCGGCTTCTTCCACCAACCGGCCGAGATAGGACTCGAACTTTGCCAAATTGTCGAAGCCGCGCGAAGGAAGGTGAGGGACGGGAACCAACCCTTCGTCGGTCAGCCGTTTGGCTGTTGCGACCATGGCGTCGGGATCGGTGCCTGGAACACAGGCGATATAGACGGCCGTGCCTTCAGGGACCAATGTCCGGAAGCAATCCGTCTTGGCCGCCACAGCCGGCAGGGTTTCGAACGATGCATTGCTCAGAAATTTCGAAATGCGATCGGTTTCAGTCGTAAAGACTGCTGGCGTGACCTGATCGGTGTGGCCCCAATTCGCGCGGATCGTTCCCAAAGATACCATTTTCTATTCTCCCCCTTCCGACGCTATGGGTGACCAACCGTCCTGCTTGCGGCTGGTGTCGCCCGCTGCCCCTGAGTCCCTTGTCTGATGAGTCCTGTATCTGACCGCATTGCCATGGATAGCTCGGGTTCTTGGGCGCTGGTCCCGTTGAACCCCTTATGACTCACAGGGTAGGCGATGGCGGGGGAGACGCTATGGTGTCAGCGACACACGCTGTCATTGGCACGACAATGCACGAAATTGTCGACGATCAAGCTGGCACGCCAGAAGATGACGAGGGGGTAACTCGGGGGGGTCAGGGGTTGCGGTTGATGCTGATGATCGTCGCCGACGAATGATCGGCCGGCTGGTGCGCGGGGATTTGGCGGGCCGCGTTGTCGGCCATGGCCGGATTGCCATCCGGGTCATAGGGCTGTCCGGCATAGCCGGGCACGATGTCATTCAGGATGTCATAAAGGCCGACGACATCTCGATTTGCGGCAAGGGCCGCCATGCGGTCGAGCGCTCGCTGCAAATCCCCCAGGGCCAGGGGGCGGGGAATCGCCTTGAGAATGCCTTCGGCCGATGTCGGCAGAGGCGTTTCCCGGCTGTCGAACAATTCTTCGAACAGTTTCTCGCCGGGCCGCAGGCCGGTATAGACGATTTTGACATCCTTGTCCGGCTTGAGTCCGGCAAGCAGGATCATGTGCCGGGCGAGGTCGCTGACCTTTATCGGCTCGCCCATGTCCAGCACGAAGATCTCCCCGCGTTTTTCGCCGTCTTCAAGGCCATGGGCCGCAGCCTGAAGCACAAGCGATACGGCCTCCGAGATTGTCATGAAATAGCGGCGGATGTCCGGGTGGGTCACCGTCAAGGGGCCGCCGCGCTGCAATTGCCGCTGAAACAAAGGGACGACCGATCCGCTCGACCCCAGGACATTGCCGAAACGCACCGTCATGAAACGGGTCCGGGCGCCTGGCGCCGGCTCGGCGCCGTGTCCGATTGATGGAGTATCGAGATCCAGGGCCTGGCAAAAATACTCGGCGAGCCGCTTGGTCGCGCCCATGACATTGGTTGGATTGACCGCCTTGTCGGTCGAAATCTGGATCATGGCGTTAGCGCCGACCGCCAGGGCGGCCTCGGCGACGTTGCGGGTGCCGATGCAGTTGGTTTCGACCCCCTCGACCGGATTGATTTCCACGATCGGCACGTGTTTCAGAGCGGCGGCATGAAAGACGACATCCGGGCGATACGCACGGGCAGCCGCGAAAACGGCATTGCGATTGCGAACATCCAGGAGAATCGCCTCTCGGCTAAGGCCGGGGCATTCGTCGCCAATGATCTGGTCAATGCTGTAGAGGTTGAACTCGCTGACGTCGGTCAGAATCAGCCGATCGGGCTCGAACATCGCGATTTGTCGGCACAGTTCGCTGCCGATGCTGCCGCCGGCGCCTGTCACCATGATGACCCGGCCGGTCAGCAATTGGCGGACCGCCTGACGGTCGATCGACGCCTGGGGGCGGCCCAGGAGGTCTTCCAGGGCGACGGGCTGCAGATCCATCCCGGACAAGCTCACCGCGCTCTTGAATTCAGTAAGCCGGGGCAATCGCGACAGGGGGAGGCTGAGCGACTCGCACGTCTCGAGCAGCCGCTTGGCGGTTTCGTGCGGCAGCGTGTTTGCCGGGTCGGTCAGAAGGACACGCTGCGGCCTTTGGCCCTTGCGGGTGAGGCGGTCGACAACGGTCTTGATTTCCTCGATATGGCCAAGCACCGGAATATCATGCATGGCGCCACCGACCCGTCCGCGCTTTCGGCTGACAATGCCGACGACCTGGTATTGGCTGGCGGATTGATTGGCCGTTGCCCGAAGGAATCCATCGGCTTCATCGCCCGTCCCAATCAATAGAATCGGGATTCGGGGCGATCCGACGGCGGTCTGACGTTCTGTCGATATTTCGTGAAACTGGCGATAGGCAAAGCGCGATCCGCCCATGAGGACGACCATGATCATCCACTGGATAACAGGCACCGATCGTGGCATCGTCGCGAGCCGGTCGACCACGAACATGAACGCAACGAACAGAAGGACGGTAACGGTTGCCGCCTTGATGATCGCCAGGAGGTCGACGGTGGAGGCGAACCGCCAAATGCCCCGGTAAACCCGAAAAACCAGGAATGTCCCGGCGGCGATGATCGCGAGCCCTGGTATGCCAAAAGGCACCATCGTCGCCGCATTATCGGCCGGCAGGCCGTCAAGGCGGAGAATCAGCGCTGCAAAGAGAGCGCCGACCGCCACGACCAGATCGTGAAAAAGGGCAAGAAGGATATGTCTGTAGCGCACGGGCGAACCACGAATGGTGATGGCCGGTTCCAGGACGTACAGCCCAGCAAAGCGATCAGCGACCGATAGGCGGGAGTATGGCCGAGAAGCGGGAATTGATCCAGGGCGAAACGCCCGACCCCGTCCACTTTGGGACGAAAACCTCGCCTAAATGGCGTCCAACAAGTGTCGGAGAGTAGGTGGGATAGAAACGAGAAAGCCCCGCAGAAGCGGGGCTTTCGTGGGCAGCGGTATTTCTGATCCCCACATCGGGCAGAGCAAGGATCAGCATCTGGTCGTGCACCCCGGCCAAAATGGCCGGTTATAACGCAGCAGTATGCCGGTCAAACCTTAGCTGGTCGAAATCTCGACGCGGCGGTTCTGGGCACGGCCTTCCGGGCTGTCGTTGGACGCAACCGGCTGTGTTTCGCCAAAGCCTTCGACGATCATACGATCGCGCGGAATGCCGGCGTTTTCCAGATAGTTGGCGACCGCTTCGGCGCGGCGCATCGACAGACCTTCGTTGTACTGGAGCGTACCGATGCTGTCGGTGTGCCCCGCTACGCGGATGGTGGCGTCCGGGAAGTTCTGCAGTTCGGCTGCGATGGCATCCAGTTCCGGGAAGAAGGCCGGCCGGATTTCGCTGCGGTCGAATTCGAAAGCAACGTCACCGGAAATGGTGGCCATCATCGGTTCCGGCTCGGGCGCCTCGGCAACCGGGCAAAGGAACGAGCCGGCATGAAGGACCGCCGTGTTATTGCTGGCCGCACGAACCGTGGTGCGGTTCGAGTCGACCATAACCGGATTGCACCATTCGTCCTCTTGGGCGAAGGCGGTGCTGTGTTGGGCGGGGACGGCCGTCGCAGCCACCATAAAGGCGGCAGCCGGAAGGCACAAATATGTGAGGTATCGCACGTCTTCTACTCCTGTTCTCTGTCAGCGTCCTGTGCGTTCGACCAGGGTACCGCTCGCAATTAGTGGCCGAAGCGATAATGTGTCTAAAGAATACATTTCTCCGGACACACTCCAACCACGTTGTCGATACCCTCCGCGACCATACTTACTCAAATTGGCCGTGAGGGGATAGGCCAAACTTGCTTACCCCAACCGCCGCAAGAGCCTTGGCGCCGCCACCCTAATCAAATGCGCGCATGATGCGCAATTCTTTGTGGTCCGAAAGTTGTGTTTTCCGGCGCCGATGGCATGAACCGTTGCCGAACTGCAACGGGTCGGTGTGCGGCAACCGGGTGACCCGGGCCGGCTTCGGTCTTACGCATTATGGACGCGTGATTGTATCGATGTTATAGAAGTCCAACGGCGCCTGATGCCAAAATTGATTCGTTGGAGCGATACAATGACGTGGTCTCCGGCCATTACCGACCGTCCGGGTCCGAAGTATCTTCGTATTGCCGATGCCTTGGCCGAGGATATCTATTCGGGCCGTCTGGTGGCGGGCGATCGTCTGCCCACCCACCGGGACTTGGCATGGCGGCTTTCGGTTACGGTCGGAACGGTCAGCCGGGCCTATGCCGAGGCCGAACGCCGGGGGCTCATCGTCGGCGAGGTCGGCCGCGGGAGTTTCGTCAGACCCGGCGCGCGGTCCTCTCAAACCCTTGATATGCCGGGTGTTGCCGCGCCGAGATTGATCGAACTCGGCGTGAATCGTCCGCCCGCCCATTTGGGCCGGGCGGCGTTTTCCGAGGCGTTGATCCGGCTGGCCGGCGACGAACGGCTGAGCGATCTCATGAATTATCAGGCCCATACAGGCGCCTGGGATCACCGCGAAGCGGGCGCTGCCTGGATCGCCCGGCGGGGCGTGTCGCATTCGGCGTCGAATGTCTTGATCACGAGCGGGGCCGAGCATGGCATCGCGGCGGCCCTGATGGGGCTCACCGATCCGGGCGACACCGTTCTGGTCGAGGGGCTGACTTGGTCGGGCGTGCGGGCCCTGGCCAGCCTGCATCGGCTTTCCTTGAAGCCGGTTGCCATGGATGCCGAGGGCCTGATCCCTGATGCATTCGACGCCGCTTGCAGAACAAGCGGCGCAAGAGTGCTATATTGTATGCCGACAATACACAACCCAACGACGGCCTATATGCCGGACGAGCGTCGTAAAGAGATTGCCGCGATCGCGCGTCGGTATGGTATTACGGTCATCGAAGACGATGTTTACGGGTTTCTTCCAGATGATCAGACACCCGCTCTGAGTGCATACGCCCCCGAACGTTGCATTTATATCACAGCGGCAAGCAAATGTGTCGCACCCGGAATGCGGGTTGGTTTCGCCGCGCTGCCAAGTGACCGAATCGGCCGATTCAGCGCGGCCAGCCGTGCGCTCAACTGGATGGCGCCACCGGCGTTGACGGATATCGTCAGTGGCTGGATTCGCGATGGCACCGCCGATGATCTGGCCAGAAGAATACGTGAAGATGTTCGCCGACGCCAGCAGATTGCCGCGCGTTTGCTCGATGGCTTGACGTTTCGTACCCATCCGGCCGCCTTTCATATATGGCTTGAGTTGCCCGAACCATGGCGGGGCGGGGATGTGGTTCGGCTGGCGCGTGAGCAGGGCCTTTCCCTGACAGCGACGGAGATGTTCGTGCCGGGCCGGGGCGAGCCGCCCCATGCGTTGCGTGTCACAGTCAGCGCCACGCGTGACGACGCTGAATTGGAAGAAGG
>LFIK01000208.1_pt1 | contig 41593 bp, 41 predicted proteins | sample 643401 | NCBI WGS metagenome assembly LFIK01 (sample SAMN03777447, study PRJNA286221) | soda lake metagenome | biome: soda lake; feature: Kulunda steppe; material: water; isolation source: sample T5-Br brine of Lake Tanatar-5 | place: Russia: Kulunda steppe | collected 2010-07
AGAAAAAGTAAGCCTAAAAGAAGGCTTACTCACGGGGGTATGGTGGCTCAGGGCGGAATCGAACCACCGACACACGGATTTTCAGTCCGTTGCTCTACCGACTGAGCTACTGAGCCAAATGGCGGTCCTGACGGGACTCGAACCCGCGATCTCCAGTGTGACAGACTGGCATGTTAACCACTACACCACAGGACCATTGGTTGCGGGGGGAGGATTTGAACCTCCGACCTTCGGGTTATGAGCCCGACGAGCTGCCAGACTGCTCCACCCCGCGATATATGATAAAAATGTGTTATGGCGGAGGAAGAGGGATTCGAACCCCCGCGACGCTTTCACGCCCTGTCGGTTTTCAAGACCGATCCCTTCAGCCAGACTTGGGTATTCCTCCGTTTGAATATGTGTTTGTTTTGGTGGACCCGGCAGGACTCGAACCTGCGACCGACCGGTTATGAGCCGGGAGCTCTAACCAGCTGAGCTACGGGTCCATACATGGTAGCGGCGAAGGGATTCGAACCCCCGACCCTTCGGGTATGAACCGAATGCTCTGACCAACTGAGCTACACCGCCATCATTAGTAGCGTAAAAAATTCTTGGTGGAGCCTAGCGGGATCGAACCGCTGACCTCCTGCGTGCAAAGCAGGCGCTCTCCCAGCTGAGCTAAGGCCCCCAACCAATCGTATGGTACCTAGGGCCGGAATCGAACCGGCACGGTCTTGCGACCATTGGATTTTAAGTCCAACGCGTCTACCTATTCCGCCACCCAGGCAAATGGTGTCCTGTAGAGGATTCGAACCTCTGACCCTCTGATTAAAAGTCAGATGCTCTACCAACTGAGCTAACAGGACGTTTAAAGTGGTGCCGGAAACAGGAGTCGAACCCGTGACCTACTGATTACAAGTCAGTTGCTCTACCAGCTGAGCTATTCCGGCATGGTGGAGGATAGCGGGCTCGAACCACTGACCCCCTGCTTGTAAGGCAGGTGCTCTCCCAACTGAGCTAATCCTCCGGTTACTTTTGGTGGAGCCTAGCGGGATCGAACCGCTGACCTCCTGCGTGCAAAGCAGGCGCTCTCCCAGCTGAGCTAAGGCCCCAAATGGTGGGCCTGAATGGACTCGAACCATCGACCTCACGCTTATCAGGCGTGCGCTCTAACCACCTGAGCTACAGGCCCACACCATTAATGCAAATGCGAATTATATTTTACTACCATTGGAATGTTATGTCAATAAGAACAGTAGTATAAATATCCATCTAAGATATATTAAGAACTATGGCTGGGCTAGAAGGATTCGAACCTTCGATGTCGGAGTCAAAGTCCGATGCCTTAACCACTTGGCGATAGCCCAAAATGGTGGAGGGGGACGGATTCGAACCGCCGAACCCTAAGGAGTAGATTTACAGTCTACCGCGTTTAACCACTTCGCTACCCCTCCAAACGCGCATGTACGATTATATACTATAGAAAATATAATTGCAAGCGTATTATTTAGGATATTTAATAGAATTTTTCACTAGTTTTTCTCTTATGATTTCTTCTACATTGTAACCTAAATCGTGCGCCATAGCTAAAGAATAAATAAGAACATCAGCTAATTCTTCTTTGACATTCTCAAAATCAAGAGAAGCTTCCCCCCATTGAAAGTTTTCTAACAGCTCTGCAGCTTCAATAACGATAGATTTAGCCAAGTTCTCCGGGCGATCGTTTTCCTTCCAGTTACGTTCATCTCTAAAATGTATAATTTCTTTAATAATCTTATCCATTGACCGAACTCTTTTCTACAACTTTTTTGACTCTTTTATAAAACCTTATTCTTTCAAGCATAACAACTTTACCGCATTGAATACACTCTAGCTTAACATCTGCACCGAAGCGTATAATTTTCCATACAAAACTACCGCATGGATGAGGTTTTTTCATTTGGACTGTATCCCCTATGTTCACATTAAGCTCATTCATGATTCATTTCCTTAATAATGTCTATAAATTTTTGAATATCTTCTTGTTTCTTAAATGTAATTTCAAGTTTTTTATGTTTTAGCACTGTTCTCGCATCTATACTATAATTTTTCTTAAAATGTTGATTTAATTCTAATAAATCAGTTTTCTTGTCTTGCTTATTCGCTGAAAATTGTTGAACTATTTTTTCTAAATCTCTTACTGTTAACGTGTCTTCAATCACTCGATGGGTGAGATTCATTACTTTTGCTTCATCTTTAAGTTTACTTAAAACGCGTGCATGACCCATGCTTAATTTTCCTTCTTTTAATAATTTAATTACCTCTTCGGGTAAATTAAACAATCCTAACATGTTCGTTACATGTGATCGACTAATACCTATTTTTTCTGCTAAATCCGCATGAGACATACTTGTGCGCTTAATTAATAACTTGTATGCGGTGGCTTCTTCGATTGGATTCAAGTTTTCTCTTTGCAAGTTCTCAAGCAAAGCTAGTTCAGCTAAATATCGACTATTGTAATCTCGAACAATAGAGGGGATAGTTTTCTTTCCTAAGAGTTTCGTTGCTCTGAGTCGCCGCTCACCAGCAACAAGAATATAGCCGTTAACAGAGGGTTTAATAATGATGGGTTGCAAAACACCATGAACCTTGATTGAAGCGGCAAGGTCTTGTAATTTTTTGTCATCAAAAACAATTCTTGGCTGTTGAGGATTATTTTTAATCTTATCAACCTCAATCTCAACCACTTCTTCGTTTTCGTTAAAATCAATGGCATTTTCTTTCATTAAATCAGCAATTGTTCTTCCTAATTGACTAGTATTTTTCATTATTATCCACCATTTCCTTTGCTAAACTACGGTAGCTTAGTGAACCCTTTGAGTTTGGCGAAAACTCTGTAACAGGTAGCCCATAACTTGGAGAAACTGAGACTTTTACATTTCTTGGAATAATTGTTTTAAAAACCTTCTCCTTAAAATAAGTCTTCACCTCATTAATTACTTCATATCCAATATTACTTCTCGTGTCTAGCATCGTTAATAAAACACCTTCGATAGTCAAGTGTTTTTGATTATGCTTTTGTTTAACCTGAATAGAGCGTATCGTATTGAGTAATTGTGTTAGACCGTCCATAGCCAGAAATTCACACTGAACAGGGATTAAAACACTATCCGAAGCAACCAGCGCGTTTGTAGTAATGACGCCTAGTGAGGGTGGGCAATCAATCAAAATGAAATCATAATCATCTCTAATTTCTTCGAGAATATTGGTTAGGATAAAATCTCTGTTTTCCATTATTACCATGGCACGTTCAACGTCTGATAACTCGTGTCTAGAAGGAAGTATGTCGATATCAACATTTGGTGCTTTGACAATAACGTCTTTAACTTGAGCCCTAGAACTCAAGACATCAGCAATCGAGTAATTTAGCTCTGAGCGATTTATCCCAAGGTTGGTCGTCGCGTTGGCTTGATAATCGATATCAATCAGAAGAACTTTTTTCTTTAAATAGGATAGAGAGCTTGCTAAGTTAACACAGGTTGTAGTTTTGCCCACACCGCCTTTTTGATTACTGATGGCTATGACTTTACCCATACACGACAACTCCTTAAATGAATACATTTATTTTAGCATACAAAAGATAATAGGCTAACGGTTATTAAAAAAAAGTTTTCCACATAAATGTGGAAAACTATAGGAGATGTTTAAATAACTTTTCGTTCTTCAAATAGAAAGTTACTTCCTCAAAACCTAGATACTCACGAAATTCTTTAGATGTAAATAAAGCGGTAATTTCCTCATGTTCTAAAATCCTATCTACACGACCCCATCGATCCAATTGAGTGATTTCATGTTTTAAGATGGTATACATCATGGCCAAAGCGATTATCTTACGACTTTTAGCAGTAAATATATTATTAATATTTAACTCAAATAGATTAATAGTGTTTTGATAAATGTCTATATCGGCCGCTTTAAACTCATGATATAGAGACCAAAATTCTTTATTTTGATTCAGCAAGTATTTATCAAACTGTCTTGCATAAAGCTTTGTTACTTTCTTTACGTCTGGATTGTTCATTAATGTATGAATATCCTGTGTGTGTAAGAAAAAATAGAATTCCGTTACCTCTTGTGTTGTGGTTGACGATTCTCCCATAACGTCACTAATGAAGGCACTGATTTCCAAAACTGATTTTTCAAACTCAGAACGTTGATATAACGGTCTTTTCAAGTCATCTTGATTCAGCTCTGTTGCGTATTTATGTGTAAATAGTTGATATCGCTGAATGTGTTTTTTTGTCTTTACAAAGCTAGTATTATAAGCGTTGCTAGTTAACTCATTGAGTGCAAAATAGATGATAAAAAATAAGTAAAAAGCAGTTAAGAAGGCAGGGTATATCCAAACAGGGTTTTGGGTTTGACTGAAAGTATTGTATTGAAATATACCAACGTCTAAAGACACGTAAAAGATGCTAAATATAACAATCAAAAGCCCATAACCAACAAACGCATATGTGTCTTGATAGAACACTACTAATGCTAAAATTGCATAAAATAATAGGTAAACTAAAATCGGATCTATAGAGCCAATAGTATAGGTTGAGACAATGGTAAATGTAATAATACTCATATGCATCGCGAGTCTAGTTCTATTACTAAGAAGTCCAAAAAAAGTAATCGCAAATGATACGACAAATATCAATGGAATGACAATTCTAAAACCGATTGCAATTTCTTGAAAAAAACTTACTGGAATCGTTACCAAGCCAAAGATTAATGTGATAATTATAACTAGGTTGACTTTCATAGCTAATATTTCTATATCCGAAATGAACTCACTATTGATAAATTTAAGGAATAGTCTTTTCATGATTTCAACCCTTGTTTAAAAGCGTCGGTAAAGATTTTATCAAAAATCTCTCGGTGATTTAGATAGGACTCATACACCTTTGGTTCGATTAAATTTGTTAGGCCTGAAGCCTCTATGTAGGTTATAAAGTCGTCGTCGGTTAATACGGACTCGTGTTTTTTCGGCATCCTACAGTAAACGTAAAAGACTGAAAAAACTGCAATCTTAATGTGAATATTATCATAAAAGTGTCGCATTGAATCGAACAAAGCGTCTGATAAGTACTCATCTTGCACTTCTATATTCGGTATTTGTGACGCTTTCATAGCTAGATGTCTTAGACGCCGCTTTTTATCTAATGTTAATAAATCGAGTTCTTGCACCATCTTTTGTGAGATATGAGGAAACTTTTCCATAAATTGAGCAGCTGACATTGTATCCAGCGTTTCGATAATCTTAATCTGTTCTTCAAACACGTTATCGACATCGATCTTTTCGGACACTTTTTCAAAAAAAGTTTTCAATCTATCATAATAATTATTGGCATTAAACGTTTCTTCCGTATAGAGTTCTTGAAGTTCAAACAAGAACTCAATAACTTTAAACTCGTTCCGTTGTAAATTAGCAAGTTTTTCGAAGTAATAAAGTTTTCTTTTTATCACTATGAAATCAGCTAAGTAAAGTAATAAAACAATCATAAAGATAAATGCTGAAATATAGAAAGTGCTAAGATTCGTTAGTTCATCCAAGCTGTAGACTTCAGGATAAAACCATAAAACAGTGTTAGTCACAACAAACAAGAGAAGATGATTTAGTGATGCGGCCTTCATATCAACATATAGGTAGCCTATTGCGAATATGACAAATAATGACGCCATCAAGAAGGGGATTTCTTCATGAATTAATGTGCCCAGCATTAGAGTATATAAACTAATGATGGAGAAATAACTGATCAAACGGTTATTTTCATACGATTGATTCAGTGTGCCATAAAATAAATGAACAACCAAAACAAAAAACCATAAACTTAAATAAATGATGCTGTCCACAAAATCAAGACCTATAACCCAAAATAACAATGCCATATAAACGCCCAACAAAATCATCGTGATTGACACAACTAGATTGGCCTGTTTCATGGCTTTTTCTTCTTGCAACTTAACATTATCATGAATTAGGCGGTTCGCTTTAAGGACCGTTTTTTCAACCATGGCTGTTCTCCTTTACAAGGGCTGTTTCTTTATTTTAACTAAAGGACGTGGGTATTGTTTAGGTGATTTTGTTATCTTTTGATACATAATGAGTTCACGGTAATTGTCGAGCAAGGGATACGTGTGACGTTTTTTTAGACTTAATCCTAATATTTTAGCAGCCTTCTTAGCGGCCAAAATTTCATCATCTGCTTTTGGTCCTTTCATGGCGATGAAATGACCCTCAATATTTACAAAGGGTGCACACCACTCCATCAAAATAGGCATTGTTGCTACTGCTCTTGCTGTGACAACGTCAAAGGATTCTCTTTGCTTAAAGTCTTCAATACGCGCATGAATAATGTCAACATCTTTGAAATTCAATAGTTTTACAAGATGCTTTAAAAAAAGTGTTCTTTTTAAGGTTGAATCTACAATGGTAACCTTAATATCAGGGTTCAAAATTTTCAATGGAATACTGGGAAACCCCGCTCCACTGCCAACATCTAATATATTACCAGAAAATTCACCAAGGATATCAAAGAGTGAAATCGAGTCCAAAAAATGTTTAAAATAGACTTCTTTTTCTTCTATGATAGCGGTCAAGTTCATTTTCTGGTTCCACTCAATAAGTGTTTCATAGTATTGCTTAAACTGTTTTTCTTGTTTTAGCGTTAGTTCGATATATTTTTCTCGTAACGCTTTGTTAAACTCTTCCATAAGATCACCTGTAATCATAGTACCATATGGAGGAAATTATACCATAGAAAAACCAGACCGTGGTCTGGTTTATGCTTGAATCGATTTGATATAAACACTTAATACAGCGATGTCATTGGGATTAACCCCACTAATTCTTGAAGCTTGACCCAAAGTTAAGGGACGCACTTGACTTAATTTGTCTCTCGCCTCATGCGCAATGTTATGGATGGCCTCATAGTTAATTGAATCTGGAATGTGAAGATTTTCTTGCTTATCTATTTTTTCAACTAACTTGTAGGCTTTTTGAATGTAACCCTCATACTTAACATCAATCTCAATTTGTTCTAAAACAGCAGGCGAGACCTGTTCTGTTATGCCGAATAAAGTGGCATGTTCAGCTTTAATCTCAGGGCGTTTTAACAAGTTTGTGAAGCTCAGTTTATCTTTTATAGGTGCTGAGTTTAAGGAAGCTAAGATTTCAAGAATCTCTTTTTTAGGATAGATTATACATTGATCAAACGCTGCTTTTACCCGTTTAATAGCTTCCATTTTTTGAACAAACTTTTGAAATTTCAACTCTTCTAACAAGCCAATCTGATAGCCTTTTTCCATCAATCTCATATCAGCATTATCATTGCGCAAAAGAAGACGATGTTCAGAACGCGAAGTCAATAACCGGTACGGTTCTAAAGTTCCTTTGGTTACCAAATCGTCAATTAACACACCTATATATGCCTCATGTCGTTTCAATATCAGAGGATCCTTTTCTTGAATCTTTAAACTTGCGTTAATGCCTGCCATCAAGCCTTGACACGCCGCTTCTTCATAACCACTAGTTCCGTTGATTTGACCCGCGAAATATAGGTTAGGCACTGGTTTGCTCTCTAGTGTAGGCCACAACTGTCTCGCATCGATGGCATCATATTCGATGGCATAAGCATACTTTGTAATGACCGCATTCTCTAACCCTGGAATGCTACGAACCATTTTCTCTTGAACCTCTTTTGGCATCGAAGTCGAAAAGCCTTGAACATAAATCTCATCTAACTCAGCACTCTCGGGTTCTAAAAAGATTTGGTGACGCGCTTTATCTCGGAAGCGCACCAACTTATCTTCGATGGAAGGGCAATATCTTGGACCAACACCTTCAACGACACCACTATACATGGCTGATTGATCTAAGTTGAGTTCAATAATTTGATGTGTGTTTGGTGAAGTATAAGTTAAAAAACAATCATATTGTTTATCTAAAGCATAAGGAGTAGGCTCGTCGAAGCTGAAATAGCGATGAACATCGTCCCCAGGATGTATTTCCGTTTTTGAAAAATCAATAGAATCTGTTTTTAAACGTGGGGGTGTTCCCGTTTTTAAGCGGAATAGCGGAAATCCAAGAGCTTCTAGTTGTGGACTTAATCCCATCGATGGTTTTTGATTATGCGGCGCGCCAGGTGTTTTAGTGTGCCCCACCAATAGTTGGCTTTGCATAAACGTTCCCGTGGTAACAATCACAGCTTTCCCTTCGTATCGTTCGCCATTTTCTAAAATGACGCCTTTAAGTTGTTGTTCTTCTATCCAAAGTTTATCAACATACTGTTCGACAACATCAATGTTAGGCTCAGCTAAAATAACGTCACGCATGCGACGGGAATATTTCACTTTATCCGATTGAGCTCTCAAGGCTTGAACCGCAGGTCCTTTAGAGTGGTTCAGCAGCCGCATTTGAATTTGAGTAGCGTCTGCGTTGCGTGCCATTTCGCCACCTAGGGCGTCAATTTCACGTACCACAATGCCTTTGGCAGGTCCCCCTATTGAGGGGTTACAAGGCATGGCTGCGACAAAGTCCATGGTGCCTGTCACCAATAAAACTTTATGCCCCATTCTTGCAGGAGCAAGTACAGCTTCGCTGCCAGCGTGTCCTGCACCAATGACAATAATATCGTACATAATAATCACCATCATTATTTTAATCGTTTGCTAAAGGATAGTAAACAGATTAACTTTTCTATTTTAGCGTCTTGAGCTATAATACAACAAAGAGGTGCGTTATGCAAAAACATATCTTAATTGTTGAAGATGAACAAACCATTAATCGAATGATCGCGAACTACTTTAAAAAAGAAGGCTATGTTGTTTCACAAGCCCTAGATGGTGAAGAAGCACTTAGCATTTTTAATCGTGAAGCTATTGATTTAGTTTGTTTAGACATTATGATGCCCAAGATGAATGGCTGGGAAGTGGCTTATCAACTTCGTGAACAATCAATGATCCCAATCATTATGATGTCCGCGCTCTCTGAAGAGGATGATATTTTAAAAAGTTACGCTCTTAAAGTTGATGATTATATTACTAAACCATTTAACCCTCGTGTGCTAGTTGCGAAAGTTGCGAATATGCTCGAACGATATGAATTGACCCAACCCATTGGCGAGACGGAAATTAAACGTAATAATCTACGCTTAAACACAAAAACAAAGACCGTTCACTTAAATCAAAAGAAATTGTCGCTGACTAAAAAAGAGTATGACTTACTTAAGTTTTTTATAGAAAACGAAGGGGCTATATGCTCTAGGGCATTATTATGCGAGACGATTTGGGGGAAAGATGTCGATGTCGATGAGCGTATCGTGGATACGTATGTAAAAAAACTCCGACAACATCTTGGCCCATACAGCGATTACATTAAGACTATTTTTGGCGTAGGTTATCGATTTGAAACTCATTCTTGATACCTTTAAGAACTTTTATTACCGTCAATCGCTGACAACCCAAATCATTCTCTTAATCATTATGGTTTTTACCTCATTCTTCGTCGTTCAACTCATTCTCAACACGATTTTCTTTCCTTCATTTTATCAACAAAGAGAAACCGCAGCCAATGAGGCTGTGTTGATCGAGTATGTCTCTCAGTTAGAACAAATTAACGATGAAAACTTTTTTGACATTCAATTTGAATTTACTTCCAATTATAATATTAATACCGTTATTCTTGATGAGGACTTCCGCTTTTTAACGTCCCGCTTTAATCGGTTGACGATTGAAGTACTTGATGCTTCGGGTGAACGTTTTCGTGTGGAACTGGCTGATTACTACACGCTTCAAGAAGGTGATTTTGTGGTGGGTGTCATCACCCCTACGGTGGATGATTCCTATGTGTTTACATCTTTATTTATCAATAATGTCCGTCTGATTTCTGGTCCTTGTTTTAGTGACTGTATCAACATCAGTGGGGAAATTCAACAAGTTGAAGTTCCCCGTAATTTAAATTATATTTTTATGACACATCCTCGAATTCAACGCGAACAAGCACGCTTATCCATGGAATTTTTAAGACCTTATCGTCACTTAAGTGGGTGGCGTTACGAATCTACAGATGGCCCCATCGACATCATGGTTTATGTGAATCCCATTCAACAAAACTATGTTATGACCATCTTCACGATAGAAAACACCTCTAGCATTGTATCCACTTTGGCTTCCTATCAAAATTTCGTATACCTATCTGCCCTTTTGATTATCTTATTGTGGAGTTTTAGAATTGGTAAAGTCGCCAGTAAACCGATTCGTAATGTTGAAGTGGTAGCGCGTGAGATATCACAATTAAACTTTGACGCCGAGGCCATAGAGTTTAAGAGTAAAGAAGCCACTTCATTGTCAAAAAGCATTAACTTAATTTCGAGAAACTTGCGTTCAGCCTTGGCCACATTAAATCAAAATAACCAAGAACTTATGGAACTTTATAAAGAACAGTCCGATCAAGTCGACTTGAAGAAGCGATTAGTTTCATCTATATCACATGAGTTAAAGACCCCTTTAATGATTATTCAAGTGACGATTCAAGGAATTCTTGACGGCATCGTACCACAAGAAGACATTCATGATGAGTTCAATGTTATTATGCAAGAAATTAATAAGTCGACACTAATGATTCAAGACTTGCTTCAAATCTACCGCTTAGACTCAAAAGAAACTGAACTCAAAATTGAGCGTTTTAACTTTACAATGATGGTGCGTGAGTTAGCCAAAGAATTTGGCCCATTGATCAAACAATATCGATTCTCATATCTTGAAGATATTGAAGATAACTTATACATCGATGGGGATTATAAATTGATGCAGCGAGTATTGTCTAATTTCATGACCAATGCAGTGAAATATACGCCCAAAGAAGAAACAATCATGGTGGATGTTTACACAAAAGAGCAGTTTGTGTATTTTGAGATGATTAACTACGGTGTGACGATTCCAGATGACCAAATCAATAATCTTTGGACACCATTCTACCGACTCGATGACCGTAAACCAGACAAAGAAGCGATTCGTGGTTCAGGTATTGGGTTATATCTTGTCAGTGAAGTATTAAAGGCCCATCAGTTTGATTATGGTTTAGAAAATGTTAAAGGTGGCGTCAAAGTCTTCATCATCATTCCCCAACCTTATGAAAAAAAGTTTGATTCATAATTGAATCAAACTTTTTTTATGAGTTTTAATTGTTCAAACGCATGAAACAGTCCATCTTCATCCACAGATTTAGTCACCATTGTAGCTGAGGTTTTAACTTCATCGACAGCGTTCCCCATGGCAATCGATGTGTGTACGTAATGGAACATAGAAATATCATTACGTCCATCTCCCACAGCAATCGTATCTTCTAAAGCCACATTTAATCGTTCACGTAAAATCTTGACGCCGACTTCTTTCAAGCCACCCCCACGATTCACATCATACCCGTAAGGACAAGACTGCACAAACGAAAAATCTTTGAAGGCTTCAACGATCGCCTTAGGAAGAACATCCTCGGTATAGACGATGATTTGTAATACTTGATTATAGCCAGGATAGTCTGGTTCTAAAACAGGCACTTCTTCATTAAATAAGGTCGCAAACTTTTCGTGAGCTCCCCCAAATAAAGCTTTAGCCACATAGCGATCAGCCGTTTGAAAGGCAAACCCTATGCGGTGCGCTAACAACGCTTCACTTAAAGCCTTTACCCGATCTTCTGGCATCGTGTCTAAATGAATGACTTCATCATGGGCTCTGACATATCGCCCATTCGAAGCAATCACATAGTCAATCCCGGCTTTTTGATCAAATCCATAAAGTAACGAAGGACAACGACCTGTGGCGATGGCACAAATATGTCCAGCTTCTTTCAACTGTCTAATGGCTTCGAGTGCTGAGGGTGGAATTTGATTGACTTTATGATCAATTAAAGTCCCATCCATATCGATAAAAATGAGTTTTTTTGCCATGGCGTCCTCCTATAAAAATCTCCCATCAAGCATCCCCACCCACATGAGTCAATTTCTTAAGGCTGCTTCATCTCTGACCTGACCTGGTTCGAAACGAGCCATTGGATGAGGATGCTTGATAGGAGATTTAAGTTTTTTGTCTTAATGTTTGAAAAAATGATTGCAATAACGTTTTACATTCATCTTCTAAAATACCGGATTGTACACCCACATGATGGTTAAACGGGAAATCAAATAGATTCACAATGCTCTCATGAGCGCCACTTTTATACTCTTTAACACCGTAGTAAACACTGCGGATCCGGCTCATGATGATGGCCCCTGCACACATTGGACACGGCTCTACTGTAACATATAAGTCACAATCTTCCAAGCGCCAAGATTTTATATATTCACAGGCGTTTTCAATCGCCATAATTTCTGCATGCATGGTTGCTTTTTGAGTGGTTTGACGTAAATTATGCCCTCTTGCAATAATGGTGTTTTGATAAACAATCACTGCACCAATGGGAATTTCCCCAAGAGATTGTGCGTATTTCGCTTGGGCAATTGCTTCTTTCATGAAACGCTCATGTTTCATCGAAGATTTCCTTGATAAGGTTTGGGTTTGCGATACACTTTGTGACAATGTCGACAACGTGCTTCGTACGATTCACTTGCGCCAATTAAGACAATGGGATCGAGATATTTTGCAGGCTTCCCATCCACAATGCGCTGGGTCCGTGTCGCAGGCGCTCCACACTTCACACAAACCGCAGTTAACTTAGTCACAATTTCGGCCTTAGCCATCAGTTTTGGCATAAAAGAAAAAGGTTCCGCACGAAAATCGGTATCCAGCCCACTCACAATGACACGTTTCCCTTCGTCGGCTAAATACTCTATAATCTCTAAAATGGATTCGTCAAGAAATTGAATTTCATCAATCGCGACGACATCTGTATCTTTTTTGACATATTTAAAGACATCATGTGATTCATGGATGTTATAGGACTCTGTTCGGTTTTGGTTATGGGACACGACCTCACTCGTCGCATAGCGATCATCTAGGGCAGGTTTAAACACAACAATGTTTGCTTTAGCGTATTCCAAACGTTTAACTCTTCTTAATAATTCTTCTGTTTTCCCCGCAAACATCGGACCACAAATGACCTCAATCCAACCTTCTTTTTGTTTTAACACCACGTGTATCACCTCATAAATAGTGTACATGAAGCGAGGGTATTTTAAAAGCAAAAAATAAAAGGACAGAAGGTCTGTCCTTTACTCGCTTACGCTTCGTTTTCTTGTTTAATACCGTAACGCTTGTTGAAACGTTCTACCCGACCATCTGCTGCCGCATGTTTTTGTTTACCGGTGTAAAATGGATGACAGTTTGAGCATGTGTCCACCTTAAATTCGGGTAAAACTGAGCCTGCTTCGAATTCATTTCCACAGGTTGAACAAACGACTTTGAAACGGTGGTATTTAGGATGAATACCTTTTTTCATTTCAAAATCTCCTTCCGCCATGACGTTGTCATAGTAAGTTTTTCTAAAGCAAATGAATTATAACAAAGGCCATCCATGAATGCAAGTTTTTTGTTGAAAATCCATCAACGATTGGTGGTTTCAGACAAAGTTGTCTGTGCTATACTAAATATAAGACGTTCTAGGAGGTTTTTATGCGTCATATTTCATTTCAGTCCATCGTAGAACAAACTAAAAAATTACTTATCAAAATGAATTATGAGCTTGATCAAAGCTTTGTTTCACTCATTCAAAAAGCGAAAGTAAAGGAAGATCGTGATTTAGCCAAATCCATTTTAGATGACATTCTAGCCAATCATGATTTATCCAAGCAAGGTGACTTCCCGATGTGTCAAGACACTGGGATGGTCGTCGTTTTTGCGAAAATTGGTGAGCTTTGTCAGATTGAGGGCTCTTTATTTGACGCGATACAGCAAGGGGTTCGTGAAGCTTATGAGACTGGTTATCTAAGAAAATCCGTGGTACTACATCCTTTTGATCGCATCAATTCTAAAGATAACACGCCCGCGATTATCCATACAGAGCTCGTTGCGGGTGATCAACTCACCTTGAAGATTGCGGCTAAAGGTGCTGGCAGTGAGAACATGTCAGCGTTAAAAATGTTGACCCCTACAGAAGGGATCGAAGGGGTCAAAACCTTTGTTAAAGACACCGTTTTAGCTGCAGGGGGGCGTGCCTGTCCACCCATCATTTTAGGAATAGGTATCGGTGGAAATCTAGAGAAGTGTGCTTTAATGGCTAAAGAAGCCCTTTTTAGACCTTTAGAGGATCACCATGAAGACGCGTCCATTAGAGCGCTTGAACAAACGCTTTATGAGGAAGTAAATGCCTTGAATGTTGGCCCCATGGGCGTCGGTGGGAAAACCACTTGTTTAGCGGTTAAAATCAACATTCATCCAATGCACATCGCCTCACTCCCTGTCGCTGTGAACATTCAATGTCATGCCAATCGTCACTTAGAGGTGACCTTATGATTCATTTAAAAACACCGCTTGATGAAAAAAAATGTTTGGCATTAAAGGCAGGAGATCGTATTTTATTGAGTGGTACGATTTATGGCGCACGCGATCAAGCTCATTTGCGATTAAAAGAAGCCAGCTCTATTCCCATTGATTTAAACGGGGCTGTCATTTATTATGTTGGACCAACGCCAACAAAACCTGGTCAAGTCATAGGTTCAAGTGGTCCCACCTCAGCGTATCGCATGGACACACTATCGATTCCATTGATGGCTCAAGGGGTCAAGGGAATGATTGGCAAGGGTAATCGTTCAGAGGCTTTCCAAACCTCGATGCGCGAACATAAAGCGATTTATTTCATGAGCATAGGCGGGACCGGTGCCCTTCTAGCCAGTAAAATCAAAGCTCAAAAAACAGTACTCTATGAAGACCTAGGACCCGAAGCCCTCATTGCCTTAGAGGTTGAAGATTTTCCTTGTTATGTCGCTTATGACCTGTACGGTGGCAGCATATTCTCTGAAGACCAATAAAAAAGTGATCGTCAACGATCACTTTTTTTAAGGATTAAAACGTATGGTAGCATCACGCTGAGAAAGATTGTCACGAGGGGAGACTACTAAGCCTCCAGGCGTGATATGAATCCAATAGTCCCCATCAACCAATGAGCGATATGCGAAGGGAAAACGGAAGGCTTCAAGTCCTCCTAACCTAAAGGATTCTACCTCTTGGATGCCCCCTGGGTTTAGGGTGTATAACACCATCGCGTCTTGAATGTCACGCTCAATGTTAACCACCCCAGCACTTTGCAAAGGTAGTAACATATATTCTTGTTCTTGATATAGGAAAACCACCAAATCTTGCAGGGGATTACGATTTTCTTCAAGTTGATAACCAAACTCAGAGTAATCAATAATCGTTTGCCAACCTACAAATAGTTCCGTAGGCGTTTGTTGCCTAATCATATTAATGCTAATCATGTTGTTTTGTAAGTTACTCGCCCCAAGCACACGATGACGATTTAAACGGACTAAGTGATCCAGTAAAACTAACTCTTCAAGTTCACGCACTTGTTCAAACTTACCCGTTGATCCAATGCCAAAGACCACTACCGGATTAACAGGTGAGCGAGGGACAAAGTAGAGGTGTCTTTGGTCATATAACATGTCATCAATTAAAAAGCGCGGCAACACTAAACTATCAATCACTTGATCGAAGTCATTATTGATTAAATGAATGCGATAATGAATTGGTTCTCTTGTGATAACAATGGTATCTTCCACTGATATATTTAAGCTAAACGGTCGCTTTTCACCTTCTAAAATCAGCGTCTGTTGATATGTTAATGTTTCATCAACCGTAAACTTACTAACAGCAGTTCGAATGCGCTCGACGGGATTTCTTAACTCAAAGATTTCACTCGCAGGCGCAAACAGATAACTGTCATAAAGTAAAATAAAACGGTCTTTAAGTAAGCGAAGTTGATGATTGAAATCCGTTAATAACGCTGTAGAATCAACGTCATGGGTATCTAAACTAATACGGTGTACCGCCACAAAACTGTTAGGGACAGTCCCTTCCACATAACGCATACCAGAAATAGGTAAGACTGATGTATCACCATTGTGTACCACCGTTGGCAAGGAACGATTAAGAGCGAAATTAGGGTCTGTAAAGGCTAAGTATGTACTCGTACTTAACAGCATCTGACCATCATCTTGACGAAGATTTGTTAAAATACCTGAAATCTGATAATCATGGATTTTTGGATAGCTCGGATTGTTTAAATCAAAAAGATAAATCTTTACGGAATGCTCACGCAAATGGTAAGGAATGATACGGTTTTCACATTGGCCTTCCGCAAAAGAAACGATGACCACGAGTGTCTCCTCATGAATAAACAAGCCTTCAGGAAAGAACTGTTCGGCTTCACACGCAAAGTTCATCAAAGGTAGACGTCTAATATGTTGTGAATCACGACCATCGACACGGACGATGTCGACACCATTGGAATTCAACACAAAGACACGATTGTCTAAACGTGCTACAAAGTCGACATTCTCATACGTATTAATTTGATCTACTCGAGCCGATTCGGTGAGTTCAATCGGATCTTCAATGTCAGGTTGAAATGGGGTCGTCAAAAACTTACCAAAGAAGTTTTCGTAAACGCTCAACACATCGCTTTCGTCGTTTAAAATTACTGAGTTTTCTTCAACTGAGCGTACATTGACAAACGCTTGAATCAAAATTAAGACAATCAGCGCAATCGGGAGTAAAATCGCTAAGAAACGTCTAAGTGTCAGTTGTTGGAAACGATACAATTCAAGATTTCTTGAGATAATTTTGCGCATTGATAAATGTTTGTTGAAGCGATATTCTAAATAGAACATCCGTATGACAAGGAAAAAAAGCGTGATTGAAAGCACAATAATGCCAACCACAACGAAGTTGTTATAGATGAATTCAAACACTTCAATAAATTGTGACACGCTATCCCTACTTTATAGTTTCAAAGTTTTTTTGAACACTTTATAATACCGACGATTCACTTCAACTTCATCGCCATTTTTCATCAACAAAAGAAGTTTAGAGTTCAACGCTGGACGAATGTAATCAATCATGTTCATGTTCACTAAAGCATACTTACTGACACGAATAAAATATTTCTCTTGCAAGAGTTCTTCGACTTCATATAGCTTCATTTTAACTTCATAACGGCTGTTGCTTAAAACCGCCATCACATCATCGTTCTCGATCGTAAAGTAAAGAATTTTTCTTGATTCAAGTTGTTTTTGACCTTGCTCGTTGAAGCCTAAAACATGGACATCATCGGTTTTGACAATCGCGTCTAATAATTGGGCAATTTTAAAAGCGTCTTCTTCGTCGAAGACAATGTTGACTTTACCGGGTTCGATAAGTTCGGCACTGGTCGTTAAAACATACTCATACTGGGATGAGTCAATGACTTTTAACTTTTCTCTTAAACGTGCGCGTTGATGCTTAGGCACTTTAAGTTTGAACATCTCGAACCTCCTGACCCATAAAATTGTAGCGCTTTTATTTTACCATAAAAAAACAGAAACTCCGAAAGGGAATTTTCTAGCCTAGTTGCGCTTTAAAAAACCGATAAAGTTTCGCTACCGGTAATCCCATAATGCTTGCGTAGTCTCCTTCAATCTTTTTGACAAACTTAATCGCCTCACCTTGAATGGCATAAGCGCCCGCTTTACCAAAGGGTTCCTTAGAACTTACATACGCTTCAATCTCATCACGTTTGAGTGGATAAAATTCTACTTCAGCTAAATCGTGCAGCTGCATAACTTCTTGTGTGGGTGAGATTAAGACACAGGCGCTGATGACGTCATGTGTACGTCCTGACAACAGTTCAAGCATCGCAATCGCATCGTGGTCATCTATAGGTTTACCTAACAAGGTCTGGTTGAACGCAACGACAGTATCACAAGCTAAAATCCATTGATTTGGATAATGTGACGCAGCGGCTTTCGCTTTTAAAGTGGCGTTATCGTAAGCGGCTTGTAACCCACTTTGTGTGTGCGTCAATGATTCTTCTACCTCAAGATGGACGACCACAAATGGCCATCCCACATAAGGCATGAGTTCTTTTCGACGTGGGGATGTACTGGCTAAGATGATTGGTTTCATAAACCCTCCTTGCGATGCCTTTATTGTCGCATGATTGGATGTAAAATACAATCACAATCCCTTAAGATTCTAAAGTCCTCTGTGCTATAATGAACGCATGAACAAAGACGTTTTATCCCAAGCTTTAAAGTTCATAAATGACCACGATGCTACGCGTTATGTCCTAGCGATTAGTGGCGGAATTGATTCCATGGTCTTATGGCATCTATTTAAGCGTAGCCAAAAGGCTTTTGTCGTGGCCCATGTCCACCATCACCAACGTCAAGCATCCGATGAGGAACTCGCGTACATTAAGCGTCAATGTGCCCTTGAGAACACACCCTTTTTCGAGCATCATTTAACGCTTAATAACGCACAGAATTTTCAAGCCTCTGCCCGCGAAGCGCGGCTTAGATTCTTTGAAAAAATCGCCCACCAAGAACAGTGTGAGGCTATCGTACTCGCTCATCATGCAGACGATCAACTCGAAACATTCGTCATGAGAATACTCAAACGTCGCTTTTGGCGAACCTGGCCAGGCATGATGATGTCGACCCCTTTTCGTGACACGCTATTGTTTCGTCCATTGATTGAACAAAGCAAAGCCGACATCAAGACCTATGCGCAAACACATAACGTCCTTTATTTTGAGGATGAAACCAATCGTTCTTTACATTACATGCGTAATCGAGTACGCCATCAAATATTACCTCACTTTTCCAAAACAAACCCTGAGTTGGAAACTGATTTAAATCGTCTCAGAGAACTGGTAACTCGCTTAGATAAGGTCTATTTAGTTTTTTTAAATCATTACAATGTCGATCAACTAAACCGTCATTTTTTGATCTCATTGCCCCCCCATCTACAACATACATTTTTAAAAGATTGGCTTTCTTACCAGGGCGTAGAGCCAGTGAGTCGTGCGACCTTAAAGACAATCATTCAAGCGCTTATACAACAACAAAAACCTCTTTATTTACCTTTATCTAAACATGTTCTTCTAGCCTCAGCTTACGGAGAACTGTATCTTACAACGCACGCCCCACCCCAAAAAGAACTCGTCATTCCAACGTTTGGAACCTATGCTTTGGAAGCTCACCGGTGGGTTATGGTATCTCAAGAAAAAAACTTGTCCGCAGGGTCAGAAACGTGGGAGGTATGTTATAATAAAGCAACATTTCCCATGACGATTAGGCATCGCAAACAGGGCGATGTTATTCTTATGCCTTATGGTCATAAAAAGCTTAAAGATTTATTGATTGACTTGAAAATTCCAAAGCCTGATCGAGGTCGGTTATGGGTGATTGAAAGCAATCACAAGATTATTGGTATTTTAGGTCTTTCCTTGCGTCTTAAAGAGGAAACTTGTGCTCATAAAATTTATCTCACAGAGGTGTCTCATGTTGAATAACGACATTGCTGAAGTACTAGTATCGCGCGACGAAATAAACAGTATGGTCAAGCAGCTTGGTCACGCCGTTACCGAAGACTATAAAACGAAAAACCCCTTAGTCGTTGGTCTTTTAAAAGGATGTGTTCCCTTTATTTCAGACCTCTTAAAGGAATTAGATTTCGTCTTAGAAATCGATTTCATGGATGTCTCCAGTTATCATGGTGGCGTCCAATCCACAGGGGATATTAAAATCATTAAGGACTTATCTACACCCGTCAAAGGCCGCCATGTGCTTATTGCGGAGGATATTGTCGATTCTGGTCGAACCATTCAAGCGATTCGTGCACTGTTACTTTACCGCGGCGCATTGTCTGTAAAAGTGGTCACTTTACTCGATAAACCTAAGGGACGTGTGGTAGAATTACAACCTGATTACATTGGTACGACCATTCCTGATGCGTTTGTGGTCGGGTATGGACTGGACTATCAAGAACGTTATCGGAACTTACCGTACGTCGGCACCTTAAAGCCGAGCGTGTACGAATCAAACGAGGAGTGATATTATGGCACAAAAACAACCACCGAAAAAACCAATGAACAACCGTGCCAATCAAATCGGCAATCTTGTCGTCATGATGCTGATTTTACTATTTGTTTTCTCAGTCATTTGGGCATTCACCCAAAATGGGAGTGAGCCTAGACAGCTCAACGTCACCACATTCACAAGCGAACTAAACGCAGGGAACGTCGAAACCATACGCTCTACCCCGATTACGGGGGAAAGTAATGTTGGTGCCTTTGTTTTAGAAGGTCGTTTACGTTCTGGACAAGACTATATTGTAGAAGTCCCTTCAATCTCAACCTTAGACGAAATCCGTGTGGTAGCGACCGCAAACGACATCCCCTTTGTACATACGCGAGCGTCAACCTATAATTTCTGGAACGTCTTAATCATTCTATTACCCATAATACTGATTGTTATTTTTATCGGCTTTTTCATGCGTTCTAGTGGCGGAAACAACCGGGCTTTTGACTTTGGTAAGAGCCGCGCTAAACTCAATCGTGGAAAAACTACCACCTTTAAACACGTGGCTGGGGTCGATGAGGAAAAAGAAGAATTATCTGAGTTAATCGATTTCTTAAAAGATCCTAAAAAGTACATTGCCTTAGGCGCACGCATTCCTAAAGGCGTTTTACTTATCGGACCTCCAGGAACAGGGAAAACCCTATTAGCTCGGGCCGTGGCTGGTGAAGCCAACGTGCCTTTCTTTAGTATTTCCGGCTCTGATTTTGTTGAAATGTTTGTCGGTGTCGGTGCTTCTCGTGTGCGTGACATGTTTAAAACCGCCAAACAAAGCTCTCCCTGCATCATTTTCATCGATGAGATTGATGCGGTTGGTCGTCAACGAGGCACGGGTTTAGGCGGCGGTCATGATGAGCGAGAACAAACACTTAACCAATTGTTAGTAGAGATGGATGGCTTTGGTACCAACTCTGGTATTATTGTTATTGCAGCAACGAACCGCGCCGATGTTTTAGACCCAGCACTCTTACGTCCAGGTCGTTTTGACCGACAAATTACGATTAGTCGTCCGGACATCAAAGGCCGTACAGAAATCCTAAAGGTTCATGCACGTAATAAACGGATTGACAGTTCTGTCACGTTTGAAGATATCGCTCGTAGAACGCCAGGATTCACAGGTGCCGATTTAGAAAACCTACTGAATGAAGCCGCGTTACTTGCGGCTCGTACAAACAAACCAGCGATTAAAATCTATCATATCGATGAAGCTGTCGATCGTGTCATGATGGGTCCTGCGAAGAAATCGCGTGTGTTCTCTAAACGTGAACGCCGGACAATCGCATGGCATGAAGCAGGCCATGCTGTTTTAGGATTAAAATTGGATAATGCGAACATTGTCCACAAAGTCACCATCATTCCTCGTGGACAAGCAGGGGGCTATAACTTAATGTTACCCGAGGAAGAAGAGTCCTTCTTGATGACACGTAAGGCTCTTTTAGACCAAATCACTGGATTATTAGGCGGCCGCGTAGCAGAAGAGATAACCTTTAATGAAGTCTCAACAGGTGCCTACAATGATTTCCAACGTGCGACAGACATCGCTCGTGCGATGGTTACCGAATATGGCATGAGTTCACTAGGTCCTGTACAATATGAGCGTCGATCCGGTTCTGTCTTCTTGGGCCGAGATTATGCGAGTGACAAATCATTTTCAGATACCGTCGCCTTAGAGATTGACAATGAAGTAAGAAAAATCATTAACGAAGGGTACGAAATTGCGAAGACCACACTAAATGCGCATCGTACGCTACTTGATTTAATCGCAAACACACTGCTTGAAGTTGAAACCTTGAACAAAGAAGACATCGATCAACTCGTTGAGACTGGAACCATCGACTGGTTAGAGCGTAAGCGAGCGAAAGATAAAGAACGTCAAGAGAAACTCAACAGCGCTCCATCAAATGCTTAACTCAAAGGGTGGATACACCCTTTTTGTTTGAAAAGAGGCTATCATGCGACTTGATAAGTTTTTAAAAATCTCACGATTGATTAAACGCCGTCCGTTAGCTAAAACATTGGCTGATAGTGGACGTGTTAAAATCAACGGTGCTGTTGCTAAGGCATCCACAAAGGTGACCCTTGGTGATCACTTAGCGATTGAATATGGAGACCGTTTAGTTCAAATCGAAGTGTTAAAATTGCTTGATTCAACTAAAAAAGACGATGCTAAGTACATGTATCAAATTATAAACGAACAGAAAAAGGAGCGTGACTCTCATGAGTGATGCATCAACTCTCACGGAACAAGAACAGGTACGGCGAGAAAAGAAGGAACAATTAGAAGTTCAAGGCATTGCACCTTATGGGCACCGTTTCGATCGTAACGCCAAAGCCAGTGAACTCATTGAACGCTATCAAAAATACACTAAAGAGGACCTAGCGGCCTTCGAAGACCCCACCATGTATCGCATCGCTGGTCGAATCATGACCAAGCGAGGCAAAGGGAAAGCTGGCTTTGCTCACTTACAAGATGAATCTGGTCAAATCCAGCTTTATTGTCGTAAAGATACGCTTGGTGATGAAGCCTTTAACGTCTTTTTAAAAGCTGACTTAGGGGACATTGTTGGGGTGGAAGGCATCATGTTTAAGACCAACGTGGGAGAACTCTCCATCCAAGTGACCACGTTAACACATTTAGCGAAAGCCCTGCGTCCTTTACCAGAAAAATACCATGGTTTAAAAGATGTCGAAGAACGCTATCGTCGACGTTATGTCGATTTGATGACCAATGATAAAACACGTGAGACGTTTGTGTTGCGTTCAAAGATTTTGTTCTTTATTCGTCAGTTTCTCAACGAACAAGGGTATTTAGAAGTCGATACGCCCATCCTCCATCCCACCTTGGGCGGCGCCGCCGCAAGACCTTTTAAAACACATCATAACGCTTTAGACATGCCCTTTTATTTACGTATTGCGCCGGAACTTTATCTCAAACGTTTACTCGTAGGCGGCTTTGAAGGGGTCTTTGAACTGGGTCGAACCTTCCGTAATGAAGGCATCTCGACAAGACACAATCCAGAGTTCACCATGCTTGAACTGTATCAAGCGTATGGCGATATGGAGACGATGATGGCTTTGGCTGAATCATTAATCACACAAACGGCACAACACCTTCTTGGAACGCTTGAGTTACCCTATGGTGACGAGGGTGTCCTTTCATTGGCCGGCCCATGGCGTCGTTTACACATGGCGGATGCGGTACGTGACCTTGTCGGCATTGATTTTTGGCGTCATGATTTAACTTACGAAGAAGCTAAAACATTTGCGGAAGCAAAAGGCCTCCATGTGCCCGCGCATGCGCACGGTCATGGACACATCTTAAACCTACTGTTTGAAGCGTTTGTTGAAGAAACGCTCTATGAACCCACGTTTGTTTATGGGCATCCCATTGAAATTAGTCCTTTAGCCAAACAAAACACCGAAGACCCGCGCTTTACCGATCGTTTTGAACTCTTTATCGATCAACGGGAATATGCGAATGCTTTTTCTGAACTCAACGACCCGATTGAACAAAAACGTCGATTTGAAGCACAACTCAAAGAAAAAGATTTAGGGAATCAAGAAGCCACCGAAATGGACCATGATTATATTGAAGCCTTGGAATATGGGATGCCCCCAGCCGGAGGCATCGGCATCGGAATTGATCGCTTAATTATGTTGCTCACCAACAATGCGTCCATTCGTGATGTGTTGTTATTCCCTCACATGCGTCAGAAAGGATTATAAGCATGCTGGTCACATCCATGACACAACTAATAGGGCAAACCCCCATCATTCACATTCAATCACTCTCACAGTCGTTAAAACGTGATGTATACGTGAAGTTAGAGTGGTTCAACCCAGGAGGAAGTGTCAAAGATCGTATTGCGTTTAGCATGGTTGAAGCAGCGATTAAAGAAGGCCTTCTGTCACCTGGACAAACCATCATTGAACCGACCAGTGGAAACACAGGTATCGGCTTAGCCTTGGTCGCTGCGGCCAAAGGACACCCTTTGGTGATTACCATGCCTGAAAGCGTCAGCATCGAGCGCCGTAAGATTCTTAAAGCGTACGGGGTCACATTGATCATCACCCCAGCCGATAAAGGGATGAAAGGCGCCATTGCTAAAGCGGAATCACTCGCCTCAAAACACGGCTACTTCATGCCCATGCAATTTGATAACCTTCACAACCCAGCCATTCATATGCGAACCACCGCAGAAGAAATTTTGGCGGATTTGAACCCCTTAGATGCGCTCGTGGTTGGCGTTGGGACAGGGGGCACGATTACTGGTGTTGGAACGATTTTAAAAGCGCGTTTAAAACACTTAAAAATTGTTGCTGTCGAACCTAAGGATTCCGCTGTTTTAAGCGGGAACAATCCTGGCCCACACAAACTTCAAGGCATTGGTGCGGGGTTTGTTCCTAGCATTTTGAAACGGGACCTCATCGATGACATCGTCCAAGTGGGTACTGAAGACGCCTTTTCAACCATTCGTTCACTGATGAAAACTGAGGGACTCTTTGGAGGCATCTCAACAGGGGCCAACATATTTGCGGCGATTCAAGTCGCAAAATCACTCCCTGAAGGTTCTAAAGTGCTGACGTTTGCACCAAGTAACGGAGAGCGTTACTTATCGACCGCGTTGTTTGAAGAATCTTCTGACAGCCCAGTCATCAGTTACTTATAAAAAAAATACGTTCATGATGAACTATCATCATGAACGTATTTTTAATTTAATCGCCTTTATGCGTCAGTGAGCACTGTAAATTTGACACATCATCGCCATGGATGACACGGGCTGGAATGCCTATGGCCGTTGCGCCATCTGGCACATCTTGTAAGACGACGGCATTCGCTCCGATACGCGCTTGTGCACCAACTTTAATGTTACCTAAGACTTTTGCGCCTGCGCCAATCATGGCGCCTTGGCAAATTGTAGGATGACGTTTCACACCAGTTTCATTGCCTGTCCCACCTAAGGTGACCCCATGAAAAATGAGCACATCGTCCGCAATGCGTGTTGTTTCTCCGATGACCACACCCATGCCGTGATCAATGACAAGACCCCGCCCAATCTGAGCACCTGGATGAATTTCAATGCCGGTCATAAAGCGGTTTAAGCCACTGATGATACGAGCGATCAATTTTAAATGTATGCGCCAAAAGCCATGGGCAATACGGTGTATGAAGACGGCTTTAATGCCTGTATGTGTGAGTAAAATATCAAGGGTGTGACGCGCTGCTGGATCATAACGCTTGATGTTTTGAACTGTTCTTCTAAGACTCATAGGTTCCTCTCTTCGAAAAAAAGAACATCTAAATTAGATGTCTTTTCCGATGATGCTCATTTCTTCGTTATGAATGGCAACACCTAAGTTATGGGCAATTTCTATAAAAATATCAATGATACTGACGTACTCGAAATCTAACTGCTCAACAATGTCTTGAATCGCTTCATTCAATATTTCACCCGCATACACGTAATTGTTTTCTCTTTGAGCAATCATGTCTTCAATCGTGGTTTCTACATCGTTGAGGGGTTCAAAATCAATGGTGTCTTCATGGTCTTCCAAGTCGGCTCTAAAGTCACTGATAAACATGAGATAGCCCACCAAAACCGCATAGTTTTCAAAGTCGTTACAATTTTCTTCAAACAAGCTTTCGTAATAGCTTCGAATGACTTCGAACTGATTGTGTAAGTAGTTTAAACCTACTTGAAAAATGGTTTGAAAGTCCTCGTTTAAAGGACCGTGATGCACGGCTTTTTGATAGATGTAATCGAGGACCGCATACACCGGTTCCAAACGGTCGTAAATCATAGAACCATGTTCTTTGAATGTTTCAAGGACCTCGATGTTGTCCATTTTCCAATTCACAAAATCTTTGAGTATCAATTCGAAATGGGGCATTAAAATCACTTCCTAAGCCTTGTGAGAAGAACCAAACATGTCCATTTTTTCTTTCACAACAGCAATAATGGCATCCGAGCCAGGTTTTAAAAGTTTGCGAGGATCAAATCCTTTACCTTTTAAATCGAGTCCTGCTTCAATGTATTTTCTTGTTGCGGCCGCAAAAACGAGCTGTGCTTCTGTGTTCACATTAATCTTTGACACACCATACGAAATAGCTTCTTTTACCATGTCGTCTGGAATGCCTGTCCCTCCATGTAAGACTAGAGGGATGTTGTCTGTTGTTTCGCCAATTTCTTTTAAGACTTCCATGTTTAAGCCAGTCCAGTTTTCAGGGTAACTTCCATGAATGTTTCCAATGCCTGCGGCTAACATTGAAATGCCTAATTTTGCAATTTGTCGACATTCTTCTGGATCGGCAATTTCGCCGGTGCCAATGACGCCATCTTCCTCACCACCAATGCCGCCGACTTCAGCTTCAACACTGATGCCTTTGGCAGTCGCAAGCGCCACAATTTCTTTAGTTTTTGTGATGTTTTCTTCGATGTCATAATGAGAGCCATCGAACATGACACTGGAAAACCCGGCCTCCATCGCAGCTTTAGCGCCTTCAAAAGAGCCATGATCTAAATGAATGGCTACAGGCACGGTGATGCCGTAAAAATCGATCATTTCACGCACCATCGCCACAACGGTTTTGTATCCGGCCATGTACTTTCCAGCACCTTCCGACACCCCTAATATGACAGGCGATTGATTCTCTTGAGCAGCCGTTAAAATCGCTTTCGTCCACTCCATATTGTTGATGTTAAATTGGCCGACCGCATACCCTTGCTTACGTGCGGTTTCTAACATCTCTTTTGCTGATACTATTGGCATTTAATAGCCTCCTTATTAATTAATTACATTTTCATTATAGCGAGCACAAGATATTTTGTAAACGAATTAGCCTATAAGACCGTTTACAGAACAAACAAAAATCCCCTCCAAAGAGAGGATTAAGTCTATCACTCGCCACCAATCATCAGTTTACCTGCGTGTACACTAGGAGAACCAGTCCCATTTAAGCCGAATTTCAAATCATTGCCGATGCCTTCGACTTGATTGAGCATTTTGAAAAAGTTCCCGGAGACGACGATCATTTTGACCGGTGTGGTGATTTTCCCTTGTTCTATTTTAAAGCCTCCTGCTTGTAAAGAAAAATCCCCGGAAACCGTTTTAACCCCAGCATGTAATCCGACTAAGTCTGTGATGTATACCCCTTCTTCAATCGGCGCAATAAGGTCTTCAAAACTCGTATCTTTTGGCTCTAAGAAAAAGTTTGTTGGTCTTGTGCCACCCCCAAAGCCGTGCCCTGTAGGGGTTTCTTTAAAGATAGCCGCGGTTTTAAGGTTATGCATCCATCCTTGGAAGACACCTTGGTCAACCAACTTAAAAGCTTGACACGCCACTCCCTCATCATCAAAAGGTGTTTGAAAATACGCTTCTTCATGAAGTGGATCATCGATTAAAGTGATTTCTTTGTGGGCAATGCTGTGACCGACTTTATCTTTAAGCGCAGTGAGATTACGGTACGCGGCTTCCCCTGTAAATATACTGGTGAAAACGCCCAAAATATCCGCAAACATTTCATTTGAAAAAACGACAGGATAGGCCCCAGATTTTAAGGAACGTCCACCGAGTTTGGCTTGTCCTTTACGGACCGTTTCTTGAGCCATCTCATGAGCATTGAATTGATCAAAAGTTTTGACCAACTTAATGTCGTAAGCCGTTTTAATGTCCTCGTCTTTTTCAAAAACACCGACAGCGTAGGCATACGCAAAGGTATTGGAACGTTTAAGATTTAAGCCTTTAGAGTTAATGATTTCTGTGGTGTTCTCGTTTTCTTGATACATGGTGGATTGGACCTGTTTAACATGATCGGCTTTTAAAATATTCTCTTCTAAATCCTGGACCAGTTGAATTTTGTCTTCAATGGGCACTTCTACAAAGTTGAAATCTTCGACGTTGACCTTTGGATACGCCTTAGACCCTTCGTAAATAATCGCAGGTTCACTGGCGGTAATCGCTTGCGCGTTTTCAAGCATGATATCCAATGTTTTCTCAATCGTTTCTTCGCTTAAATTCTCTAAACGAGCACTCACGAGTTTTTCATTATAAATGGCTCGTACACTGACGTTTTCGACATCACTTTGAACGTTTTGGTCCAGTTTTCCTTGATACATCGATAGTTTTGTAGTTTTTGTTCTTGTAATAAAGAACTCTAAATCACTAAACCCTTTGGCTAACCCTTTATCGATCCATGCTTGTTTATTCATGCTTTACCTCCTGCGCCACCGACGGTCATACCTTGAACACGAATGGTGGGTTGTCCCACATCGACGGGAATCGAGCCTGAAAGCGACCCACACATGCCTTGTCCAAAGGTCATGTTATCGGCGACTCTGTCCACTTTGAATAAAATGTCTTTACCGTGGCCAATCAACATCGCCCCTCGCACAGGTTTTGTCAACTTTCCATCTTCAATGAGATACCCTTCTTGGACCGCAAAGTTGAACTCGCCCGTCGCTGGTTGCACCGTGCCTCCGCCCATTTTCTTCGCAAATAGGCCATATTTTGTGTCTTTAATGATGTCTTCATACTTGTCTTTCCCTGGCGCAATGTAGGTAGAGTTCATGCGTGATGTTGGTGAAAATTTATAAGATTGACGGCGCCCACTACCGGTGGGATCCATGTTCATTTTACGACTGTTGCGGTAGTCAATTAAATACCCTTTTAAAGTGCCCTTTTCAATCAATAAATTCTTTTGTGTTGGACGTCCTTCATCATCAAAACTTAAGCGTCCCCAAGCACCCTCAACATCGCCATCGTCATACGCTGTGACCACATCTGAGGCAATCTTTTCACCGAGTTTACCCACAAAAGGCGACAGCCCTTTGGCGACTGAGGTTGCTTCGAGTGGATGACCGCAGGCTTCATGAAAAATGACACCACCAAAGCCATTATGTAAAACCACTGGCATCACTTGAGAGGTCATGTCTTCGGCACTGAGTAACGTAATCGCACTCTGTGCGACATCGTCCGCAACGTTTTCCATGTTCAGTTCATCAAACAGTTCAAAGCCCATAAAACGCCCAGGGCCTTCAAAGGCTTCTTGCATAAGATCGCCTTCTTTAGCGACGGCCATAAAGACTGCACGAGTGTAGGTCCGTTTATCGTCTTGATACACACCCTCGCTGTTTACAACCAGAATGTCTTGTTCTGATTCTAACAGCTGGGTAATGGCTTGAACAATACGTTTATCGTAGGCTTTCATACGATTGGATAATGCCACAAGTCGCTCTGTTTTTTCTTGAACAGGCACCGCATCCATCGGCCGTTTAACAGGGTTGACGTAAGGCTTTGCCTCCCCTAAAGGCTGGGCTTGCTGTGGCTCAAATTGGAAAGAGGCACGCAAGTTATGAATCAGTTGTCTGAGCGAAGCTTCATCCGTTTTATTGGTGTACCCATACACTTCATCAACGCCATGAAGTAAGCGTACCCCTGCGCCATAAGTGACGTTGCGGTTAATGTTGGTGACTTCCCCGCTGACGACACGTATGATGGATTGCTTGGTATCTTCTAAGAAAATCTCCGCAAAATCTGCGCCTGTTTCAACCGCTTCATCTAACAAGCGTTGTAACACTGCTTTTTCGACCATGTTTTCACACCATTCTTATTTGATTTTGACACTTCCTCTTAAGTATAGCGTATTTTGTTTGTTTTCAAAGTACGATACAAAAAAAACGCCGTTAGGCGTTTCATTTTTGTTTTAATGCGGCCTCAATTAAACCATAAAATAAGGGGTGAGGTTTTAATGGCCGTGATTTAAACTCAGGGTGAAATTGTGTTGCGACAAAGTAAGGGTGTGTTGGAATCTCCATGATTTCCATCAAATTAAGTGGTGTGAAGGTTCCAGAGAAAACAACCCCATGAGCTTCTAAGATGTCTAAATACTTATTATTAAATTCATAGCGATGACGATGTCTCTCGACAATATGTTCCTGTTGATAGAGTCGGTGGGCATGGGTGTTAGGTTTAAGCGTACAGGTATAACCACCCAAACGTAACGTTCCGCCCTTATCCATGCCTTCTTCCTGATCACTCAATAAGTGAATGATTGGGTGTGGGGTCATCGCATCGATTTCAGTGGAAGAGGCGCCTTCTAAACCACAGACATTTTGGGCGTATTCAATGCTTGCTAACTGCATGCCATAACATAAGCCTAAAAAAGGCATGTTGTGTGTACGAGCGTAGGTGATGGCTTTGATTTTACCCAAAGTTGCGCGCTGACCAAACCCTCCAGGCACCACCATCGCATCGCAATGCTTAAAAAGTTCATCCGATGCCGGGTCTTCAGCGACCACCGCCGCATCGATCCACTCAATCTGAACATTCACGTTAAGCGCGTAGCCCGCATGTTTTAAGGCTTCCACCACGGATAGGTAAGCGTCGTGAAGTTGTGTGTATTTTCCGACCAAAGCAATTTTCATGTCTTGACCTAAGTGTTTGATGCGCTCAATCAATTGGACCCACTCATCCATTTTGGCTGGTTGACAGTTTAGATTAAAATGACGACACACAATCGTATCTAAGTGTTGTTTTTGTAGTTCGAGTGCCACTTCGTAAATGACATCGACATCCATCGCTTCAATGACGGCTTCTTTTTGGACATTACAAAAAAGCGCGATTTTGTGACGCATGTCTTCCGTGATGGGATGAGTCGTTCTAAGCACAATGATGTCAGGGTTAATCCCAAGACTTCTGAGTTCTTTAACACTGTGCTGCGTCGGCTTCGTTTTCATTTCATTCGCGGCTTCTAAGTAAGGCACCAGCGTGTTATGAATAAATAGGGTGTTTTGAGCACCATAATCTAAGCGCCATTGACGAATGGCTTCTAAGAAAGGAAGCGATTCAATATCGCCCACGGTCCCGCCAATCTCTGTGATGATGACATCGGCTTGAGATTCAATCTTTGCCGCTAGAATTTTCCCTTTGATTTCATCGGTGATGTGAGGAATGACTTGAATGGTGGCGCCTAAATAATCACCCCGACGTTCTTTTTCAATGACACTTTGATAGACGCGCCCAGTCGTTATGTTAGAGTTTTGTGAGAGATTTTCGTCAATAAAACGTTCATAATGTCCTAAATCAAGATCGGTTTCAGCGCCGTCTTCGGTCACGAAAACTTCACCGTGTTGATACGGTGACATCGTGCCTGGATCGACATTGATGTAAGGATCAAATTTTTGCATAAATACTTTTAATCCGCGATTTTTCAGTAATAGCCCTAACGATGAGGCGGTGATTCCTTTCCCTAAGGAAGATACCACGCCGCCGGTGACAAAAATATATTTAGTTTCTCTCATACTAATCCTCCATACATGTGTTTAAACAAAAAAGTTCTCCTCGAAAGGAGAACTTTATCAATAAAGTGCCCGACATAAGTATATCAAAAGTCGGTCTTGGACGCAAAGGGTTTCTTAATCATCTTCGTAGAGATCTTCAAACTCATCCATGCGTTTGTTATACTCTTCTTCATCGAAGTCATCTTCTTCTAAGACTTCTTCTTCAAGATCACCAAAGTCCGCTTCTAAATTTTGTTCTTCACTGGGTTCTTCAGTTGGTTCTTCAGCGATGGGTGCTAAGGTCTCTTCAACAAGGACTTCTTCTTCAAGTGATTCTTCCTCAAAGGTGACCGTTTCCTCGACATCAAGCGCCGGTGATTCTTGAGATTCACGAGCGGCTTGAAGCATCGCTTCACGCTCTTTGCGTTTTTCTAACATTTCTTGATGCTCGAGTTCACGACGTGCAGCCGCTTCTAAACGTGCTTCCATGACGTCGTCATGGATTTCTTTATATTCACTATAAAATGACCCATCTTTTTCCCACAACTCTACGTTTTGATGTTCTTTTAAGTCCCACGTATTGCCACCGGTATAGACGAATTTAGCGCTGCTGGTCAGATCCGCGTAAAAAGTGTTCAGCGTTTGAACCGTTTGTTCTTCGTCTAAATCCCGAACGTTTTTTTGCGCTAAAATCGCATCAAATAAATCGTATAGATCCATCGGTTCTCTACGTTCTTTGATGATGACTTCTGCGACATTAATGAAACTCATTTCATGTTCTAATATCATGGCTCGCTCCCTCTTTAAACATCAAGGTGAATTGATGTTGACTTAACCGTTCTTCCTCATCCCATAGACTGTAATGAATGATTAGTGATTCAGCCGTTTGGCGAAGGCTTTCGGTATATACCAAAAGCGTGAGTGTCTTTCCTGAAACGGTAATCTCGGCTGGATGATAGTGCGCTTCTTGAAACGTTAAAGTCACGCTTATCTCACCTTGTTTAAGATAATGAATGTGGTTGGCGCCCAATGTGACCGTATGCCAAGCGTGTTCATCATCTTGAAATGTTAGTGAATTATTTTTATCGAGTGCTATGGCGTCAAAAGAGCGTTCATTTTGACCATCACTGATGCGAACAAAAATCGCTTTTTTAGGCATAGCAAGACACCCTTTTTTCTTAATGCTTATGTATTATATACGATTCATCTCAGGGATGCAAGCATAAATCCTTAAGGCTGTTTTTCAAGGGGTAGCCAAACACTAAATGTCGAGCCTTTTCCTTTGATGCTTTTGACTTCAATACGGCCTTGGTGTTTTAAGACAACGTTTTTAATGATGCTTAAGCCCAGGCCACTTCCCCCAGAATCTCTACTGCGGGCTTCATCAATGCGGTAAAAACGTTTAAAGATGTGTTCTTTTTCTGTCTCATCGATGCCGATGCCCGTGTCACTCACATCGATCCTCACAAAGCCATCTTCACAGCTGCTATTTACGGTGACACTGCCTTCATCGGTATAGTGTGCGGCGTTACGTAAAAGATTTAAAAAGACTTGTCGCATTTTATCAACATCGACATAAAGCGTCCTATCTTCAACAATTAGCTGAACGTCTATGTTTTTTTTATCATACAGCGTTTTTGTGCTTTCAAGTGATTCTTTCAAAAGGGCTTCTAAACTGTACGGTTTCTTTTTGAGTTCATAGTCTAAACGATCCATCTTAGAGATGACCAGTAAGTCGGTAATGAGTGTTTCTAATCGTTTGGCTTCGTTGTGAATGGTTTGAATGAACTCTTGTTGTTGCGTAGGGTCCATTGTTTGATGTGTCAATAACAATTCTGAAGAACCCATGATGGCACTGAGTGGGGTTTTTAACTCATGGGTGATGTCCGCAGTGAATTGTTTTTGAAATTGCTCAGCTCGCTTCAGTTGGGTGATGTCACTTAAAATGACAATGAGACCGACAAACAAATTTTGTTGGTGCAAAGGTGAGGTTTGAATGTCGTAGGTGAGGTCTTCTATACGGACTTGTTTACGCAAAGGTTTTTCTGTAATAAAGGATTGGTAAATCGCTTCGTAAAGCGGTTGACATGATTTTAACTGAGCTATGGATTCACTTTTTAATGTAAACTGACTAAGAAACTCCCTGGCGGCTTTATTGGCCATCGTAAAGATGCCTTCGTAATCGAGCAACATAAACCCACTGCTTAAGGTTTCTACGAGTGTTTCAAGTTGCTCGTGGGTTTTTTCTTCTTCCGCTTGGGTTTTACTCAAGCGATAGTCTAGACGATCTTCGTGCCACCGTTCACGTTGTTGGTAACGATCATTTAAATAAAACACCATAAAGCCAGTCATCAATGTGATAAGAAAGAATAAAAACCCTTGTAAAAAAGGGTTGTTTGTCAAAATCAAAAGCAGTCCAAAGGTCCAAATGCCACCGATGAACCATAACCACATGGCTCGTTTAATCATAACCTCACCTCGCCGTGATTATAGCACATCTAATTAGTTTAAGACCACATGTGTCGCTTTATGTAAATATAAAATAGCTTCTGCAATGTTGGTGAGATGATCCCCCGTACGTTCAAGCTGTTTGACCACAAGAATCGCACGCGCCGCTTCCTCTGCCGACGTGTTCACTTCAGTTTTGGTAATACGGATGAATGTTTTGACGTGTTTCTCGAACAAATCATCAATCTTTTCATCTTCTTTGGCGACACTCAACGCCAGTTCAAGATCTTTGTTAATGTAGGCTTCTGAGAGTTGTTCAAACATTGAGAAAATGGGTGGAAAAAAGGTGTCAATTAAATCTGTGTACATAGGCTGCGTATGGGTGTGAATGAGATACTTAGCGATGTTACAAGCATAATCCGCAATCCGTTCTAAATCATTCGCAATTTTAATGGCCGTCATCACCATACGTAAATCGCTCGCAACGGGGTTTTCACGAATGATGAGACTCAAGACGCGCTCATTGATGTCAATTTCTTGTTGGTTAATGTCCTCATCAAACGCAATCAAGCCGTGCGCTAATTGTTTATCACTGAGTTCTAAAGCTTGTCGAACACGTTTGTATTGATCGGCCACATCATTCATCATCGTGACAATGCTTTGCCTTAAGCTGCTTAGTTGTTTTTCGAAATGTTGGCGTTCATTCATAAGCGTAAGCACTCTCCTAACCAAAGCGTCCGGTAATGTAATCTTCCGTTTGTTTTAAACGGGGCGCTTTGAATATTTTTTCGGTTGTATCGATTTCTCTGAGTTCACCCATGTAGAAAAAAGCTGTGTAGTCGCTGATGCGAGCGGCTTGTTGCATCGAGTGTGTCACGATAACAATAGTATAATCCTTTTTTAGCTCATTAATCAATGTTTCGATGCGTTGTGTGGCTAAAGGATCGAGGGCGCTGGTGGGTTCATCCATCAAAATGACGTCTGGCTCCATCGCCAACGCTCTAGCAATGCATAAGCGCTGTTGTTGACCACCACTTAAGGATAACGCGCTCGCTTGCATGCGATCTTTAACTTCCTCATACAGCGCGGACTGTTTCAGCGCTTTATCGACAATCTCATTCAGTTTTTCTTTTTGTTTGATGCCTTGTTGTCTTGGGCCATACGCCACATTATCATAAATGCTCATGGGAAAAGGATTGGGTTTTTGAAACACCATCCCCACCCGCTTACGTAAGCCAATGACATCATAGTTTTGATCTTGTGCGTCGGTGTTCTCAAACATGATTTGCCCCTCAACACGTGCTTCGGGAATGAGATCGTTCATGCGGTTCAAACAGCGTATAAAGGTGGATTTTCCACAACCAGAGGGCCCAATTAAGGCCGTGACTTGATTTTTGTAGATGTCCATATCAATGCTTTTAAGCGCATGAAAGTCATCATAGTATAAGTTTAGATTCTCAATATGAAATATCGATTTCATCAACGTCTTCCTTTCCATTCAAAGGCCCAGACGGTCGTCTTAATGGCCAGATTGAGGATGAGTACTACGAGTAGAATAATGAGCGCGATGGTGCTTGAAAGCGCAATGTTGGCCGGTTCATCGGTCATCATCGACCAAATATGTACCGCCAGTGACGTAGAGGGTTCTAACACCCTTACCGAATCACGGATAGCGGTGCCTAAGACAAAGATTAAGGCTGCGGATTCGCCAATGACACGACCAATCCCTAAAAACGTGGCGGTTAATATGCCAGGCAACGCTTGAGGTAAGACGACTTTAAAGGTGGTTTGTGTTTTATTGGCCCCCAGTGCTAAAGAAGCAAATCGGTGATCGTTAGGGACCACTTTAAGGGCTTCTTCGGTGGTCCGGATGATGACAGGCAATAAAATTACGCCAAGCGTAAGCGCCCCCGCGATGAGGTTCGTGTTCGATGCGGGTGTGAGTCTCACAGTCAGTGGTACGAACACGGTAATCCCTAATAAACCATAAATGATTGAAGGCACACCCGTCAGTGTTTCTATAAAGTTCCGCATCCCCTTAGTCAAACGGTTGTTCGGCGCAAACTCGTTGAAGTAAATGGCGGTTAAGACGCCGAAGGGCAACGCAATGATAAGGGTTAGAAAAATTAAATATAGCGTTGTAATCAACGAACCCCGGATGCCTCCGCCTTCAAAGGAGAAGATGACTTCACGAACGGTACGATCTGGATCGTTCATGTCTCGTGCCATACTTTCGGCCCCTCGAGAGGTCAGTGAGGTCGGATGTGCTTCGTAGGAAACTCTTCGCATCACTGTACCAACTTCAACACCAATGATGCGCGTTTCTGATGTCGGGTCTGAGTTGAGCAGTGATTTAAGAGGTGAAGCCTCGTCAATGTAGGCGACTTTGATGACGCCGTCGCCCGCTAAATCGAACGTTTGTTCTAACACAAGACCAAATCGTTCTACCGCAAATTTACCTTCTCCTACATGATCCGATAACTCAAAGGTTTGTGTGGGTTCCTCTTGCAAGGTGGCGACAAACCCTTGGGCATGATAATTCCCTCTTAAAAGATCAAAACTGAGTAAATGGGCTCCTTCACGAATCGCAAAAAAGAAAATGGTCCCAAGCGCAAAGACACTCAGAAAGGTCGCAAAATACGTGAACCCATCGAGCAATTTCTGACGCCAAAGTCGCTTACGCATGGACATTCCCTACTTTCTTTTTAATGTAGTTTAAGGTGAAGTTCGTGATCAAAATAACCACCATTAAAATAATCCCGACAGAAAACCGGATGTCGTAATCGATGCCGACGGTTTCTTTCATGCCTTCTAACATCGTTGATGTTAACGTACTTGTAATATCAAACAAGCCAAAATTGGGTCCACTACGGGCATTCCCTGCGACAAGTGAGACCGCGGTGGCTTCCCCTAGGGCTCGCCCAATGGCTAAAATAGCCCCTGAAAAAATCCCTGATTTGGCGGCCAATAACGTGATTTTAAAGCGTGTTTGAGTAGGTGTTGCGCCTAGCGCCAATGAGGCTTGTTCAAGCGACTGATCAACCGCACGAATCGAGACTTCACTGATCGCGGTAATGGTCGGCAAGGACATGAGTGCTAAGACTACCATGACGCCCAACGTGCCATTCCCTGCGGCACTTTGTTGACCAAGACTGCGCGCAAACGTATGAATCCAAGGTAAAAAGAGCCCGACACCTACTAATCCAAACACGATGGATGGGATAGATGCCATGAGCTCAACCACACTCCGTAAAAATGAAGCGACGGATTTAGGTGCGATACGCGCAATAAAGAGCGCGGTTAAGACGCCAACAGGAAACGAAATTAACAACGATAAAAAGGCCAAGTAAAGCGTTTGAATAATTAAAAACCCAACGCCATAGGCGCTTGAAACAAACGTTGGACCACGAAGCCAAACGGTTTCCGTTAAAAACAACCATAGGTTGACGGCGCCGGCGCCATTATTATCGGTAATAAATGGAATGATCCCACGAATGGTGATAAAGACTGCAATCATTACAATAAAGCTTGCTGAAACAATCCCAAACACACTCAGCGATCGTGAGGTGATGGTATCAATACGACTTAATGCGTAACGTTTTTGTGCCATAGTTGCCCTCCTAACATGCGTAAAAGGCCCCGTCAAGGGGCCTATAAACACGGACGTTTAACAAACTTAATCGTTGAGGACGTCGCCCCATGTACTTAGTTCGCCTTTGTAAATTCTTGTCAGTTGGTCCGCGGTTAAGTTATCAACAGGGTTGTCTAAGTGAACAATCGCTACAATTGCATCCCAAGCAATTTGGAAACGAGATTCGCCTGAAGGGTCGGTTTCTAATTCGCCGCCTCTAAAGAAACGTGATGAATAGCCGATATGCATATAGTTGACGCCATCTTTTTGGTCGCCTTGAGTCCGTCTCCAGCCATCTCCTGACCCAGTGTGGTTGTTGACCGTTTGAACGTTCCCACAGTTGGGTGAGAAGGCCGCGCTTAGGGCTTCTGCGATTCTTGTGACAGAGTCAGATCCACCAAAGTTTAAGGTTACATCTGAATTGTCTTCTTGACACACAGGATGATCATTACGTAAGGTTGACCAGTTGCCTGAATTATTTGTGGCAACAGCACCGTTATCGTTTACGACATCCGCGCCATCATTACTTAAAGTAAACGCAATAAAAGCCATCGTTAACGCCTCTTCTCGGTCATTGATAAAATCTAAACGATGCATAAAGACAAAGGGACGTTTCAGTTGATACGTGTCATTCATAACATTTTCAACCGTCGGTTCAACACCTTCAAACGATAACGCTTTAATGGTGTTATTGACACTGTAAAGAGAAATGTAGCCGATGCCTGCTTGGTCGGTGGTCATCGCGGCCAATTGGCCTGTATTGTTTTGAGTAATAAATCCATCGACTAAGACATCGTCACTGCCTGCGGCTTCATCAAAGCCAATCCCTCGCATGAACCCATCGCGTGTCCCTGAGGTGGTATCACGGGTGTAAACGTTAATAACTTCATCGTCAAAACTGCTTCCGCCACAAGCAGCAAGTGTCAGTGCAAAAACTAACGCTAAAGAACTTAAAACAAATTTTTTCATCAAATCCTCCTAATTTTTTCATTCTCGCACGCTAGTATACCGAAGGTTCGTTATCTGTCTATGCATTTTGTGTTAAGATTTTGTAAAATTAAAAAGCCTCCCATTAAGAGAGGCTTTAAGTCACTAAGAAATGATGTTATCTTTGTTGTTAAATCTAATGCGTGGGTCTAGCCAAGCATTGAGTAGATCGACGATGAGAACTAACGTAAGGATCAAGAAAATAAAGAACGCGGTGGTGGTCATCGCAAGGGGTAAATCAACACTGAGCACATAGGTGTCAAACATGGGCGCAAACAGTGCGTCAAAGAACAACAATGTGACACCGTTGATACTATAAAAGCGTTCGATCAAAAAAGAACTTGAAAGCACAAACACAAACGTATTTGGAATCTCACTTAAAATCGGCACAAGGGCGTCTTTAAACCAATGCTTACGGGCCATTTGAGTCGTTGTTAATCCTTTTACCCGCAACAAGGTCGAATAATGTGCCCGTTGGGCTTGTAAAAATTCGCCTCTAAATAGCGCCGTGAGTTTTCCTAATGGGTAGAGTGCTAAGGATACGACGGGAATAATGAGAATGAGCATGTTTCCTGTCAAAGTGCCTTCAACCCCATGCGGTTGCGGGGGTAAAATCTCCCAGCGAAACCCGAAGAAGAAGATTAAAAACCAGACCCATATAAAATTAGGCACAGAACTAAAGATAAGTGTCATCACCGAAATGACTCGATCGAGCAGCCTATTTTCTCGACGGGCCGCGATAAAGCCTAAAGCGATACTAAACGTGACATAAACCCCTAAGGTCATCAAGTTTATCCTTAATGAAATCGGTGCTTTTTCCATCATGATGTCCCAGGCGTGGTCCCCAGCTTGGGTGAGTCCCCAATCCCACTGGCTGATAACTCGACTTAAATAAACAATATAGTAGCGTGCCGTGTGGGTCATGACCTCTACAAAAGGTTGTTCAGAAAACCAAAACCGCCACATGCCGATGTTTAGGCTAAAAAAAAGAATGGTTAAAATGAACCAGCACATGGTTAGAAGCCACACTATGCGAATTACAAGATATCGTCCCATAGAAGTCACACACTCACATAATCATTTTCTAGACAGTGTGTAAATTATATCAATAAACAAGCGCTTAAACAAGCCAACACTAAGTGGCTTAATTAAGATGTAAGAAAAAACAGCCCGAAGGCTGTTTAATGTTGTGTTATCGCTTGAAGATTTTCTGCTTGAGCTTATCTATATATTCTTGTCGTTTCAATTTTTTAATCTCTTTTTCACGAGCTTTTTCTTCTTCTTGAGTCAAGTTTTGATTAGCCTTGTCTAATTTTTGTTTTTCAATCTCTGCTAAACGACGTTTAATCATTGTTCTTTTTAAGGATTTTCTTAATTTATTAGCTTTTACAGTAACAGTAGTCCCTAATGTATCGGTAACATAACAACGAATATTAGAAATACGATCTTTCCCTTGATTTAGTTTTTGTAAAAGCTTGATGAGTCCTTCGATTCCGACTTCAATCTTAATGCCATCTCTAGATGGAATAACGACACGCGTATTGATAGGTGAGTCGAGCTGTTTCAAATAGGTGTTTAAATAATCAATGTTTTGTTGCAGGTATAAAAACCCAATACCCGTTATTCTTGAATCGTTGACGTTATTATTGTAAACACTTAAAAATATTCTCTCACTATGATCTTCTGGATTAACCTCAAAATCGGAAGTAATAATATAACGTTTGTTGGAAAAGTATCTAGTAAGTCTTCTAGTTAGTTGAAAATGAAGCGCTGAAAATACACTGACAATGAATAACGTTAAAATCACTAAAATTTCAAATAATGCTCTTAAATTTTCAATTATTTGTCCCATCTTTATCCCCTTCGCTTAACAATTTTTGGATGATAATGTTTGCTTTAATTATGTTGTCTTGATTCATGTATTTTAAATCAAACCTTGCGCCTTGTTTCAAAAGTAATTTAATCATTTCCCATTGATGATGACTTGTTTTAGCTAAAAGATAGTTGTAGTCTTTGCTATCTAGAAGATAAATATACTTCTTGAAAAGCGGGTAATGGTTAAGTTTGACTAGTTCGGTGAAAACATATAGATAATCAATAGTTCGAAAATTATCTTGAAGGATGTGATCTACAGTTCCATACTGAGATTGTTGCATTAGTTTTACCAAAAGCTGATTCAAGTTTGTATAAAAATTAGCTTCATACATCAGATAAAACAAGTCCAAATTGTAGTTCGCAAGAAGCAACATGATGGGCTGAATTTTATACTGCTTCTTTTGAAGATCGGTATATTCTTCTTTTAACAATAGATTAACAAAGGTCTCTACCCCGTGGATATAATTATGGCTAATGCATTTTGAGATAGCATCAAAACTATAATAACGAACTTCATGATGCTTAACAAAAATAGCTAATGCTTGTGATAGCTGATATTTAGCTATCCATGTGAGCCATTGATCGGGATTTGCCGCAGACATAAGTTTTATCGTCTTCAAAGGCATCTTTTTAGGTTTTTTAAATCGAACTTTTTGAGTCATAAGTTGTGTTAATAACGTTTTATGTTTGGTTTGATTTAATGTATTTAACAAGTATTCTAAGTCATCATTTGCAAATGTGGTTAATGGCCCGAATAGTTCGATGTACTCGAACAAGTAAACATCCACAAAATTCATATTGTTTTTCAACATAAAAATAACCGTTTTAATGTAGTACTCCCTAGTATCTTCAGCATCATTGGGAATAAAATCAACGCTAGTTTGCAGTAAGTGTTCAAGGATTTTAACTTGATTGTGCTCAATAATATAGTCGAGTAAAATTTTCCCGTAAATGTCTTTATCACAGATTCTAAGATCGTGTGAGTTGACTCTCTCTAATGCTTGAGCACCTTTCCTAATAATCCGTTCATACTCTGAAACAATTCTCGCTTCATCAACAATTTTTTGATGCAAAAGTTCATCTACAGTAAGATTGAAGTGATTGGCAATGGTCATAAGATTTTGAAGATCAAATGAACTTTTACCATTTAAATTTTGTGAAACGGCCGATTTAGATATGTTCAATAAGTTCGCTAACTCTTCTTGCTTCATATTTCTTTCACGTAATAATTCTTTTATAAATGTGCCAATCGCTTGATTATCGAGTTGAGCCACAATTATCACCCCCTTGATGCTTCTATGATACACTTTTATTTTGCA
>LFIK01000209.1_pt1 | contig 41566 bp, 40 predicted proteins | sample 643401 | NCBI WGS metagenome assembly LFIK01 (sample SAMN03777447, study PRJNA286221) | soda lake metagenome | biome: soda lake; feature: Kulunda steppe; material: water; isolation source: sample T5-Br brine of Lake Tanatar-5 | place: Russia: Kulunda steppe | collected 2010-07
TGGCCTGTCGCGATCGGCCCAGCGAGCGGCTCGAAACCGGAGGTGGCTGATGGCAGCCCTGCAACATCCCCGACCGTTGGCGGCCAGCTGGCTGATCCTGAGCGTGCTCGGCGCTGTGCCGTTGCTATCAGGTTGCAGCGATGCAGACCACACCACAACCGGCGCTGCCCCCACCGACATCCGCGTGTATCTGAGTGAGCTGCAGGAGTTCGGCGAGGTTGCCAGCGCGTCGACCACCAGCGATGGTGCTGTTGATCTGCGTCTGCGACTGGAAAACGCCGATGGCAGCGGGCTCGCCGATCAACCGATCAGCGCCAGTTCGCTGGTCGGCAACCTGCTGGTACCCGGCGAGTTGCAGACCGATCAGGACGGCTGGGTCACGCTACGCGTCTACCCGCGGCTGCCAGGCGAAGATCGATTGAGTTTCACACACCAACGCGTGTTTGCCGAACTCGACCTGTACGTCAGTGATCGCAGCTACGCGCATCCGGACACGCACACCGATGTCGATCCCGCGGCACTCCCCGAGGCTGAGGGAGTGCTGCGCTGGGAGTTGCTGACCGCGGTCACGGTCGATGAGGGGACGAACGGCCTGCCAGTGGCGCGTTTCGGCGAGACACAACGCGCGCTCGATGGCGAGTCGGTCAAATTGCAGGGATTCATGCTGCCACTCGAGGGCGGCAGCAACATTCGTCATTTTCTGCTGGTGCGCTCCGCACCCAGCTGCTTTTTCTGCATGCCCGGCGGACCGGAGGAAGTCGTTGAAGTGCGCGCCGCCGAGGCCGTGCCTTTTTCACTCGGCCCCATGGTGATGGCGGGAACGCTGACACTCGACGACAGTGGCGAAACCGGTATCTTTTATCGCCTCGAATCGGCCACGCCGGATTGACCAACGCCGTACTCGACGCCCCGCGCCGTGCCTGAGGCGCAAAAAAAAACCGCCCCACAACGGGGGCGGTTGGTCAGCGGCAACGCGTCACTGTCAGTCGAGATACTCGCGGACCCGTTCGGCAAGCAGGTTGGCTGCTTCCTCGGAATCCATCGTCGCATCACCGGCATCGGCGCTGTCAAAACCCGATTCATCAGGAATCAGATCCGCCGGATCGCCTCCCGGCAACTCCCAGCGCATCTCGAGCAGCTCCTCATCAGGCGCACCGATCATGCCCGCCGCATAGCCGGCAGCCATTTCGGCACCGTAGAGCGGCAGCTGCACACCCTGGTGACAGGTGGCGCAGTTGATCTTGCCGGCGTCACCCATCGGGCCGAGGCGGTGCTCGGGGAACACCGAGGTGATCGGATTGATGAAGGCGTTGTTCGCTTCACGCACCATGCGGATACCGTGCCAGGCGGTGGTCCGCTGTGGCGGGCTCTGCTCCCAGCTCCAGAACGCCCGGCTGTTGTGACACACCTGACACGACACGCCGAGCGAATCGGACATATGCATCATCAGGCTGTACGTCATCTCGCCATGCTGGATCGATGCCACATGATCGGTCGGCAAGGCGTCCACGCCCTGGAAACGGATTTCGGCATCGCCCTCGAGATACGCCGCCATGGCGTTGCGTGGCAACGAGGTTGATGCAGTCCCCTCGGTGGGCTTGTTCTGCATCATGCGGTTACCGACACCGGCCATCATCGGCTCGGGATCCGACTCGAGGAACCACTGCTCGGCCGGCACGTTTTCGCCGCGGTGACAGGTGTAGCAGGTCACGCCGGTCTCGGCGACGTGCGACTCCCATTGCGCGTTGATGTGCCGGGTCATTTCCAGCATGCGCCGCGATACCGCCTTGGTATAGACCTCCTCGGCAGCGAAATTGCCGGGAACGTGGCAGTAGTTGCAGCCCTGCTCGGGAGAGACCCACTCGGTGATCGCCCGCATCGTCCGCTGAAACTCGGGAATGCTGAGGTGGCCGAGCACATGCACGTTCTCGTAGACCTCATCAGCCCTGGGCCCGACATCCGGCGCCGGTGCGGAGACCGCCGGCGCGATGTGCTTTTCCATGTCCCGCTCACGCAGCCGGGGGTTTTCGGGGTTCTGCATGCCCGTGCCACGGAAGCCGAGCTGTTCGACCTCGACAGGCGGGCGTTCACACCCCGCCAGTCCCAACACGGCAACGAGCAACCCGCCACCAAGGATCGACGTCCATCCAGTCCTGTTCATTGCCCCACCCCCTGCATCAGCGTGGGATCGACGGCCGGTGTCCAGACTTCAGGATAAGCAGGCACGATGCCGTGGTGGAGACCCCACAGGTACCAGTTGTCAACCACGGTGCCAGTCAGCAGGATACCGATACCACCGGTGATCACCGTGAGAATGGCAAACCAGTATGCCCAGCGGTGGATCGATTCCATGGTCGCGTTGAAGCCCATGGTCCAGCGCCAGAACAGTGCAGCACGCTCGGTTGCGGTACCACGGTCGGTGACCTGCTCGATTTCGCGCTCACCACCGTAGCGACCCACCGCCAGAATCGTCGCGGCATGCATCGCAAACAGCAGCGTCGAGCCGAACAGGAACACGATCGACAGCATGTGGAACGGGTTGTAGAACAGGTTGCCGTAGCGCTGCGAGAACGCCGTGGTCCAGTCAAGGTGCGGGAAGATGCCGAACGGCACCGCCTCGGCCCAGCTGCCCATGAGAATCGGCCGGATGAAGCCAAGCACCAGATACAGCCAGATAGCAGCCATGAAGGCCCAGGCAATATGGGTGCCGACACCCAATTGACGCGCCAGTCGATACGTCCGCACCCACCAGAGCAGGATCGCGGCGGTCAGGAAAAACCCGGCCATCAGATACCAGCCGCCATCATTCAGCGGCGGCAGACTGAGCCCGTACTCCGGCGGTGGCGGCTCGAGCGCCAGCCAGAACAGCTGTCGGACGAATTCGATCGGGTCCCAACCCACCGAGGCCCACATGTTCAGACCGATGATCTCGATAGCGATAAAGCCACAGATCAACGACAGGACGCCGGTGGTACCAAGGTAGATCGGTCCGATCTGGGCATCGCCGAACTTGCCGGCCAGGTTGGAAAAGATCGGTTTCCCGGAGCGTTCGAAGGTTCGGCCGGTGGCCTCGACACCTTCGTGTCCTGGCCCCCGCACCTGCACCCGGGTAAATAAGTTCTGATATTCAGCCATGTCGCATACCTCAGCCTATGCCCAGACGGGAAGTTGCAGCCACCAGTTCCACCACTCGGGCCAGCCCCGCGTCCAGAACGGACCACTGATGATGATGCAGACCGCACTCCAGAATCCGGCATTCAGCGCAAGGAAGAGACCCAGTCGATGAATCCCGAGGGCACCGATCGAGTAACCGATGAAGTCACGGAAGAAGGCATTCTCGTGCTCGGCCGACTTGACCGATTCACCCTTTGGTGGGTTGATCACGGACAACACCAGTCCGCCGTGCAACGCAAGCGCCAATGTGGTGGTAAAGAAGAAGGTCACCGCCAGCATGTGCGCCGGGTTGTAATGGAAGTGGAGATACTGATAGCCCACGTTCGACACCCAGTCGAGATGACTGAGAATGCCGTACGGGAAGCCATGCCCCCACGCACCAAGCAGAACCGGCCTGATCACAACAAGACTGATGTAGGCGAACACCGCCACACCAAAAGCCACCGGGACGTGATAGCCCATGCCAAGCTTGCGGGAAATTTCCGCCTGCCGCAGGGCCCAGCTGACGAAGGCCCCGATGGCGCAGATCGTGACGATCTGCCAGAGCCCACCTTCCATCAACGGCGCCAGTGCGAGGCCGTAACTGAGATCAGGCGGGGCGATATTGATCTGCCAGATATTCCAGGTTTCGCCCTGGGACGCTCCAAAAATAATGAGAAGGGTTCCGAGAGTGGCGAAAAAGACCGTCAGTACGCCGAAAAAGCCGACGTAAAAGGGTCCGACCCAAAAGTCGAACAGGTCCCCGCCAAGGAGTGTTCCGCCTCGGACACGGTATTTCTTTTCAAAACTCAGCATGGACATGGCTGGGTCCTCATGGTCACTGCCAACTCACCATCCCTACCATCTCCCTGGCCCCGTGGGGGCCGTGACCGTCGTCCCGAAGGCAACGGATCACGGACCACCATCGCGAGCCAGAGAGTGAGCTGGCGCTAGGCCAGTCGATCCGCCCGCGGTGTTTCCACCAGCTCGACGGCATCGATGTTGGCGCTGATAGCTGCGCCTTGCAGCCAGTTGAACCGCTCGGTGCTCAGCAGGATGAAGTGAATCAACAGAGCCAGCACGAACAGGAATGCCGCAAGAGCAACCAGGGCCCGACGCGGGTCGAACAATTTCCATACACGCCACATGTCAGTGTCTCCTATGCCAGAACCGGGGCGATGGACTGCACGGCAGCCACGACGTTATGCGTGTGTTCCATCACGCTGGAGTAGCCACCCGGACCAGGAATCCAGGGCCGCCACATCCAGACGAGGATGTGAGCCACGATGGCGACTGCCGTGAAGATGGCGAAGCCTTGCATGAACAGGCCGTGGAAGGCCTTGGCCTCGTCGTCACTCAGCCCGGTAAGATCCAGATTTTTCTCAGCCATACTCTTACTTCCTCTAACGCGACCTGTCGGTCGTTACCGCACACGCCCCGTGCGGCAGGGGGTGGCAGGTGGAGCAGGACGTGCTCCGCCGCCGTTTTTCTCCGCGCCAACGATTGGCACCGAGAAACTCAAGGATGTCATCAGCCCCGGAAGGCAAATGGCACCGCAATTCTTGCCGTGGCCCTGGCCTCGGCAACGATCGAACGGCCCTTGCGACGTGCGCGACGGCGCGGCCCCGGCAGCAGGCGCAGCAGCGCCGTCGAGACCAGGAACAGGGCAAAGGCAAGCGCCATGACCAGGCGATACTGCCGCTCGTCGGTATCCCGCACATGGCGGCAGCGGGCGCGATCGGCGCAGCCCTGCTCACTCAGCTGCAGGTGACCCGATTCGCCGCGGCGGCCTGGCCCGGCGGGTATCATGTCGTCGTGGTAGTTCTCGATAAATGGCATCATGATGTTCAGTCTCCTCAACCTGTCAGGTGGCTGACGTCGACGCCGCCACTGTTCAATAACCGCTCAGCACTGACTCGCTCTTCACCAGCCTGTCTGGCCGCGCGTTCCGCACTGTCGCGGAGGCGCTTGGCCGCGGAAATCCTGATCAGCACCGGATGGTCCTCGACCAGATCCTCGAGCAGGCGCTGCGCGTCGGCATCCCATGGCAGCGCCCCACGGCTGCGCGCCGGCGTGGGGTCGACCGCATCCATGTCGGTCGCCAGCGGCAGAATATGAAACAGTGCGTCGAACAGCGCATTGCAGACTTCCTGGACCAGATAGGTCGCGCCTGCGTAGCCCATGAACGGCGTCCCGGTATGGCGACGGATGATCGCGCCCGGGAACGACGCCGGGATGAACTGACCGCGGCCTCCTGCTTCGGCGAGGTACATCCGTTCGTTGTAACTGCCGAACAGCACCAGCGGCGTCTGCCGATGAATCATGTCACGCACCGCGGCGTTGTCGGTCTTGGCACCGGCATGACGGGCAACCGCAAAGGAACAGGGCAGCCCCATGTCTTCCTCGAGAAAGTGCCGGACACCACGGGTGTAGGTCTCGTTGGCCACGATGCCGAAGCTCGCGGTGCCATAGAAATCCTGCGTGACCGAGCGCCAGAGATCCCAGAGCGGCTTGATCGTGGTGTGCTTTTCGCGCTCGATGAACGGTTCGGGATCGAGCTCGAGCAGCTCGCCGAGCGCGCGCAGGAACCGCGTCGTGCTGTGCAGACCGATCGGCGCCTGGAGATAAGGTACGTCGAGCGCCTCGCAGAGCAGCCGACCGAACTCGCGGTACATGCAGATGTTGACGTCGGCGTCGGCAAGCCGCGGCACCTGATCGATGTGGCTGCCGAGCGGAAAGACCAGATTGACCTCGGCTCCCAGCCCTTCGACCAGACGACGAATCTCGGCGAGGTCGGACGGCATGTTGAACGTGCCGTACGCCGGGCCGATGATGTTGACCCGTGGTTTCGCATCCGGCTTGCGTGCTGCGGCGCGCTTGCGACGCTTTGCGCCGAAGTGCTGCCACAACCACAACAGTCCGCGATCGGCGCACTGCCATTGATCTTCGTCGATGGTCCGCGGCAGGAAGCGCAGGATGCCGGTGCCTTCCGGCGTCACGCCGCCACCGATCATCTCGGCGATCGACCCGGTCACGACCACGCTGGGACGCTTCGGATCGAGCACCTGGTGGGCGCGTTTCATCGCGCCCTCGGTTCCGTGCTGACCGAGTTCTTCCTCGGAGAGCCCGGTCACCACGATCGGCAACTCGTGCGGTGGCAGGGCGTCGGTGTAGTGCAGCACCGAGGTGACCGGCAGGTTTTCGCAGCCAACCGGGCCATCGATGATGACCTGCAGCCCCTTGATGGCAGTGAACACATACACCGCACCCCAGTAGCCGCCAGCGCGGTCATGATCAAGCACCAGCATCAGCCCGCCCCTCCGTTGTCGTTGGCATCTGCCGACCGGGCAGCGGTGCTGCCGGTGGCTGCCTTGCGCGACTTGAACGTCGACAGATCGACGGTCGGTTTGACGACTGGCTGATCTTCCCAGACCCCCGCAGTATCGCCGCTACCGACGCCCTCGAAGAACGCCTTCATAGTGTCGAATCGCGTCTTGTTGGCCATCGCTGCGTTGACCACCTGCGCCAGCGACCCGGCCCCCGCCACGCCCATCAACGGCCGTGCCGAGATCAGATTCGTGAAATACAATCCCGGAATCGCCAGCTCCTTGGCCTTCTGCACAACCGGCGTGGTGCCGATGGCGAGATCAGGCTGGAAAGCTTCCATCGCCATGACGTCCTGCTCGAGCGAAGCCCGGTACTGCACGCTGACGCCACGTTCCTCGAGCCAGCGACGATCGGGCTCCGAGCATGGTGTTCTTGGGCATGCCGTGCCGACATACAGGACATCGGCGCCGCTTTCGATCAACAGCCGTGCGACCAGCAATTCCGAGCCTTCGTATCCCGACAGCGTGATGCGACCACGGATCGGCGTCGCTTCGAGGGCGGCGCGGATCGCCGGCAACACGGCCTGCTTGGCGGCAGTGATCCGTTCGGGGTCGACGCCGCAGGCAGTACCGATGGCATCGAGCCATGCAGCGGTGCCGTCATGCCCGACCGGTGCCGATGGCACGATGGGCCGACCAGCCGCCTCGAACTCACGGAATGCCGCGGTATAAAATGGATGGATGGCGGCGACAGCACGCGCGTCGAGCGCGGTATACAGCTCACGCCATTCGCGGGTCGGCACCACGGTTCCGACCTCGAGCCCCATCGGCGCCAGCATGGCACCAATGCCGATCGGGTCGGCAGGGAACATTTCACCGACCAGCGTCACCGTCGGCTTGGCCTTGACACCGTCTCGCGGCGCCTGGACCGGGCCCTGCTCCGCTTCTTCACGGGCATACTTGAGCATGGCGCCGGCGAGCACATCCTTGGCCTCTGCATGCGTGGGGATCCCGAAACCCGGGACATCGATGCCGATGATGCGGACGCCGTTGATTTCCTTCGGCAGCAACCGCAGCGGCACGCCTGACGCAGTCGGCACACACAGGTTGGTCACGACGATCGCGTCGTAATCGGCAGGATCGGCGAGGTCGTAGACCGCGTCGCGGATATCCTCGAAGAGCTTGCCGGTGACGAGCGTTTCGGAGTTGAACGGCACATAGCCGACAGTCCGTCGCGCGCCATAGAAATGCGAGGTGAACGTCAGCCCGTACACGCAGCAGGCCGACCCGGAGAGCAGGGTTGCCGTGCGGCGCATGCGCAGACCGACCCGCAGCGAGCCGAATGCCGGACACATGCTTTGTGGCTGGTCGTGTGGGCCCATCGGGTAGTCGGCAGCATAGCGCGCCAACACCTCGCTGTTTCCGGCGCGTTCGGCCGCTGCACGCAGCGTCTCGCGCCCGCCGTGGCAGCCGCTCTCGTCATGCAGGCCAACCGCAGAGTCACCGGTGGCCGGATGCGTGGTTTCCTGATCAGACATCACGATACCCTCCTCTCGGCTCACCGTCAGACCTTGTCGTAGATCACTTCGAGCGACGGCTTGACGACGACGTCGGAACCACACATGTCGGTCATCGTTGCCGGTTCGAGCGCGACATCGCGACCGGTCTCCTCGCTCTTGAAGAGACCGAGCAGCTCGTCCTGGCTGAGCGGTGTCGGCAGCACCGGCGGTGCGCTCGCGACATTGCCGGCGAGTTCGCCGAACAGCCCGCCCCAGGCACCACCCTCGGTGCCGATGATTTCGTAGTTGGCGCTCTTGCGCCGGATGTCCTCATTGGCCGGAATCGCTGCCAGCACCGGAATGCCGACCGCATCGGCAAAGGCCTGCGCCTCCCCCGTCCCGTCGTCCTTGTTGATGACCAGACCAGCGACACCGACGTTACCGCCCAGCTTGCGGAAGTACTGCACCGCCGAGCAGACGTTGTTCGCGACGTACAGCGACTGCAGATCATTCGAGCCAACGACGATGACCTTCTGGCACATATCCCTGGCGATCGGCAGCCCGAACCCACCGCAGACGACGTCGCCCAGGAAGTCGAGCAGCACGTAGTCAAAGCCCCACTCGTGGAATCCGAGCTTTTCCAGCAGTTCGAAGCCGTGGATGATGCCGCGTCCACCACAGCCACGGCCGACTTCCGGCCCGCCGAGCTCCATGGCGAAGACGCCACCACGCTTGAAGCACACATCACCGATCTGCACCTCTTCGCCGGCAGCCTTCTTCGCCGCCGAGGTCTCGATGATGGTCGGGCAGGCGCGCCCACCGAAGAGCAGTGACGTCGTGTCGCTCTTGGGGTCACAGCCGATCAGCAGCACCTTCTTGCCCTGCTCGGCCATCATGTGGCTGAGGTTGGCCAGCGTGAAGCTCTTGCCGATTCCGCCCTTGCCGTAGATCGCGATGATCTGTGTGCCGGCAGCAGCAGCGGCACTCCGCCCCGCGTCGCTGTCGCCGAGATCCTGCGTATCGCCCGTCTGTGTGGCGCCGACCGTGATGTGCGTGCTGGCAGTGCTCATGTGCGGTTCCTCCAGTCCAGAATCATCTTCAGACAGTCCGGATCGCCAAACGCGGTCCGGTAGGCGGTCTGCGCTTCGCTGGCGCAGTGGCGATGGGTGATCAGGCCACCAAGGTCAAGGCGGCCGTCAGCCACCAGATCGATGACTGCATCCAGATCGGCAGGCTGCCACTCGGCAGCAATCCGGATACGCGCCTCACGCATGAACGCAGGCGGAAAATCAAACGAGACGCGGTCGCTGTAGAAACCGGCCAGAACCAGTTCGCCACCCGCTGCCAGCCTCGCCACCAGTGTGTCGACGAGCGCGGCATCGCCGCTGACATCGCAGATACAGCGGTAATCTCGACGCGTATCGGACTCCGGCGACACCACCGCGTAGCCCTGCGCCCCTTCACGGCGACGTGCATTGGTTTCCCAGACCGTGGGTGGTTCGGCGCCGATGGCGCAGGCAACCCGCGCCAGCAGCCGCCCGAGCACGCCATGACCGATGATCAGATCCGGCACCGACGGGACCAGCGCATGCCGCGCAGTTGCCGCAAGCGCGAGCAGGACTGCCTGCTCGTCGAGCATTGCCGGCACCTTGCGCAGGCGCTCGGCAGCGACAACGACCTGCGATGCGGCACCACCGAACAGCCCGCGCACGGCACCAAAGCAGCGCGCGCCTGGCACGAACACCCGATCACCAACCTGCAGGTGTCCATGACCTGAAACTGCAACCACCTCGCCGACCGACTCGTAACCCGGAACCAGTGGATACCCCATCCCGGGAAAGGCAGGCATGCTGCCACTCCAGAGCAGGCGCTCGGTTCCGGTGCTGATACCGCTCCAGAGCATCCGCACCACCACATCGCCCGAGCCGGGCGGATCAAGTGGCAGCGTCTGCATCGACAGCTGCTCCGGTGCATCAAGCACGACAGCACGCGCAACCAGTGATCTCTGGTTGCGCGTTGCTGCTGCGTTTTCGATGCGGATATCTGTGTCCATAGACGTAAGCTAAACCTGACAGGTCGCCGTGTCAAGCAAACTTAACACTGCATTTTTCAGCATGTTGGCTTCTCCGCCACAATCACTCGGGTTTGCAGGGGGTTATGCGCTTTCAAGAGACGCACCCGAGTAAAACCGGCTGCATTGATCATCGCGCACAGTACGGATGCCGACCGTGGCCGCCCCTTTCCCATGGCAAGGAGATAGAAACCGAAGTAGGCATCGCCCATCGCTTCGGCACCCGCCGTCTCGGCGAGCGGCTCAGCGACCAGCAGGCGGCCACCCGGCTCGAGTGCACGAAACACCGCCGCCAGGATGTGTTCGACATCGACGTCGTTATGGTCATGGAGGATGCGCACCAGGCTGATCAAATCAGCCCCGGGAGGGAGCGGATCGCGATAGAAATCGACACCCGTTGCATCCAGCCGATCCGACAGACCGTTGGCGGCGAAACGTTGACGCGCAAGCTCGGCGACCGCCGGCAGATCGGCGACGGTGCCACGCAGATGCGGCCAGCGCCGCGCCACCTCGCTCAGAAAGGCCCCTTCACCACCCCCGACGTCGAGCAACCGGCGATAACGGCGGAACGCATGCACAGCCAGAACCTCGTCAGCGACCAACGGCTGCGACAAGGCCATCAGCCGGCTGTACGGCGACACTGCCTCGGCAGCCAGCGCATCCGGCTGATCGCTGCCGGCATATCCCCAGTAACCGCCGAGTCGGTCTCCGCGGCCACGGCGCAGCAAGGCAACGGGATCGTACAGGTCTGCATACAGCAACGTGTGGTGCTCGACCATCGCCTGGACACCGGGCATGCTGTGCACGACAGCACCACGCGGACCAAGACCGTAGCGTCCACCACTGCGTCGTTCGACCAATCGCAGCGCACTCGCGGCTGCCAGCAACCGATTCACAGCGGCGTCGGGCAGATCCAGCAAGGTGGCGAGTTCCGCAGTCGTGCGCGGCGAGCTGGCGAGCACGGCGAAGAGATCGAGGCGGACACAGGCGAGCAGAACGCTCGAATAGACAAACCCGGCACAGATGTCGAACAACTCTGTGGCATGACGGCGTGCCAATGGCCGGGTCAACGGGAAGGCTGCCGCCCAGTTACGGAACCGCCGGTTTGCCAGCAGGCGGTCACGCAGGTCGAGAATGCGATCACGCAAACGCGCCGACAACCCGGCATCCATGGCGGGCGCGGGGTCAGAGCCGATCACGTCAAGCGGCAACCAGACTCAGTTTACAGGGCAACACCCGGTGCATTTCATCGACGATGCCGGTGCGCAGGTGATCAGCGCCTGGGCAATCGGGAATCGCAGCCAACGCACGTGACACCAGACCGTCGAGTCGGCGCTTGGCGCCGCGTACGCCGAGGTCGGCAACTGCACTCGGGCGTCCATGCGCCCGATCCTGCCCGACCGGCTTGCCCAGATCCTCGACACGACCAACCGCATCGCGCAGGTCATCAGCAACCTGATAGGCTTCGCCCAACGACTCACCGACCAGCCGCCATGGCGCCGGATCGGCGCCTGCAGCAAGGGCGCCACACACTGTCGCTGCGGCAAACAACGACCCGGTCTTCGCACGGTGATACGCTTCGACAGACACCGAACTTTCACATTCCCAGGCCTGACCGGCGCCGATTCCCCAGGGAGATCCGCCAGCAGCGGCCAGCGCCTGCAACAGCGCTGCTGCCCGCACCGGCGCATCGACAACCCGCCCGGCCAACGCCTGGAACGCGAGCACGATCAGGGTATCGCCCGTCAGCACGGCGAGCCGCTCACCAAATGCACGATGCACCGATGGCTGGCCGCGTCGCAACGCGGCATCGTCAAAGCAGGGCAGATCATCATGGACCAGCGACGCACAGTGCAGGAACTCGATGGCGGCAGCCGCTGCGTCAGCAAGACGCGGCTGGTCATCACCACAGGCGAGCGCAACCGACAGGCACAACCGCGGCCGCACCCGCGCGCCACCCGGGAAGACGGCATGCCGCAGCGCCGCACTCAAGCCAGGGGGGGCGGGCTGTGCAGTGGCATCGCCGAGCACATCGCGGAGCGCCTGTTCAATGCGTGAGTTCGGGTCCATGGGCACCTCCGGATCGATGTGTCAGCTAAACTTGTCATGTAGTATTGTCAGTCAAAGTAGACAGTCATAGCAGCGCTGTCAATCCCGAATCGATCGGCACAGCAGACGAGGATCCTCACACATGCAGCAGGCAGCGCCCGTCACCCGCGCAACACATGCTTCCAGCCCATTGAAAGATTTAAAGGTCTTTGCTCCGATCAACGCCGAGGACACGACTGGCCCGATGACCGAGGCGGGACGTGTCGCGCTGCCGGCGACGCGCAGCGAATGCCGCGAGGGCCGTCCCGACTTCGCGCGCCCGGTCCCCGAAGACGGCTACATCTGGTGGTATGTCGACGCAGTGAGTGATGACGGCCGCCACAGCATGACGCTGATCCTGTTCATCGGCAGCGTCTTCTCACCGTACTACGCGCTGGCCAGACGGCGCCGGCGCGGCAACCCCGAGAACCATTGCAGTGTCAATGCGATCCTGTATGGCGCCAGCGGCAAGCGCTGGACCATGACCGAACGCGGCCAACGGGCGCTGCAACGCGATCGTGACACACTGCAGATCGGACCGAGTGCTGCGCGCTGGGAGAACGGCGCACTGATCGTCGATATCGACGAGTGGACAGTGCCGCTGCCGCGCCGCAGCCGCGGACGCATCGTGGTACGCCCACATGTCATCGGCAGCCATGCGGTCACGCTCGACGCTGCTCGACGACACTGCTGGTGGCCGATCGCGCCGTGCGCGCGCGTCAGCATCGACTTCGAGCAGCCTGGTCTGCGCTGGGATGGAGAGGGATATTTTGACACCAACAGTGGCGACCGGCCGCTGGAAGCCGATTTTCTGCGCTGGACCTGGTCACGCGGCTCCGATCAGAGCGGTACGACGATCTTTTACGACCTCGTCGACAAGGCCGGTCAGGCGCACGACCACGCCATCCATGTCGACCCGATCACCGCACAAACAACGGCTGTCATGGCGCCGCCGATGGCCGAACTACCAAGCACCGGCTGGCGCATCGACCGGGCCGCTCGCAGCGATGCCGATGCACCGCCCGACCTGATCAGCACGCTGGAAGACACCCCATTCTACGCCCGCTCGCTGATCCGCCAGCACATCAACGGCAACGCGCTCACCACCGTTCACGAGTCGTTGTCAATGACCCGATTCGTGCATCCCGTGGTCCAGTGCATGCTGCCGTTTCGCATGCCTCGGCGCGGCTGAGCGAATCAACCCGCTCCGCGACCGAGCAGGTCGATCAACTCGGTCGCAACCCGATCCGGCGCCTCTTCGTGAGCCAGATGGCCGAGACCGGGAAGAATGCGCGACTCGAACGCCGGCAGGCGGCGGCGCAGGCGATCGACCTCGCGAACCGGGATCATCGCGTCGTCAGCGCCATGGATCAGTGTGATCGGACACGGCAGCGCAGGGAGCTCGCGGACCAGCCCGCCGAGATCCCAGTTGGCCATGGTTTTCAGCACGTTGGACACATGGACGGGATTGCTGAGCAGGCATTGATAGAGGCGTAGCCCCTCGGCATCGATGCGCGAGCCACTGCTGTCAAGCAGACGCCGTACCGCACTGGCCTGACGACCCTGCACGGCAACCAGACGCGCCAGCGTCATCCGCCCGGCAAGCAGTCGTGCGGCAGGTCCGAAAAGCAGCCCCGGCAGACCGGGTAACGGCAACAGGGCAGCGCTGAGCGCGACCAGCCGTTGCGGTCGCACGATCCCGTCCAGCGCCAGACGGGCGGCGACAGCGGCACCCGCCGAATGCCCGACCAGCGCCAACGGGGGGCCGATCGCCAGTGCGTCGAGCAGCGCGCCCAGCCCGCAGGCAAACCCCCGCATGGTCTGCTGACTGACCGTCGGCACCGACGAAAAACCATGCCCTGGAAGATCAGGCGCGACAACGGTAAATCGCTCGGCAAGACGCGGTGCCAGCCCTCGCCAGGTGTGCGTTGCCGCACCGGAACCGTGAATCAGCAACAGAACCGGGCCGGCGCCAAGCACCTGGACATGCCAGCGCACGCCACCGGCAACCAGAAAACGGCTGTGTTCTCGCAGCGGCCAGTTGCGCCCCTCTTCACTCCAGCGCAACGACCGCAGATCGGACATCATCGCTCCTCGGCACGCGTGGCCAGCGCTCCACGCACCGCCTGATCGATGCGAGCGGCATTAGCATACGGCAGCGGCAGATAGCCACCTCCCATAGCGTCAGCAAGTTGCCGACTCGCGGTGCCAGACTGCGCCGATGTATCGACCAGCAGCACCTGCAGCCCTGACGCCCGCACCAGACCGGCAGCCGCCACCGCATCGGCCATCGCCTTGCGACGTCCGCCGATGCCAGCCCGGTCGACGTTGCCGCGCCCATCGGTCAGGAACACCAGCACCGGCGTGCCGCCGTGACGCTGAACCTCCTCGGCCAGCGTACGCGCTTCATCGATGCCGAGCGCCAGCGGTGTTCCGCCACCACCTGGCAGACTCGCCAGACTGCGCCTGGCGCGGACCAGCGAGCGCGTCGGCGGCAGCAGGAGATCGGCGCGTGCGCCACGAAAGGCAATCAACGCGACCCGATCACGACGCACATAACAATCCGCCAGCAACAGCTCGACCGCTCCCTTGGCCTCTGCCAGCCGAGCAGCCGCCGCTGACCCCGACGCATCGACGCAAAAGATGGTCGTCGTCTCACTGCGGTTCTTGTGCCGGGTGATGCGGAAATCCTCCGGCCGCACCAACACACCGGCGCGCGATTCAGACACCGCATCGCGGCGCAGGCGTTGCCAGGGAGCCGCCGCACGCAGCGTTTCGACCACGTTAAGCCGCTCACCGGGGCGCGGCACGCCCTTGCGGATGCCGGCAGGTCGACCGCGGTTGGCGCCTTGTCGCGCCGCACCACCCTGCCCCGGTGTTCGCCGCTGCAAGCCACCCAGCGTTGCCTGCATGCGCAGCTGATTCAACACCCCCTCGGGCAGCATGGCAGCAACCGCCTCCTGCACCGAATCCGGTACGGCGTCGTCGGTATCGGCTGGCGGCGTCGGTGGCGGGTCGGAGTTTTCAGATGTGTCCGAGTGATCCTCCGGAGGCGCTGGCGGCTCGGGCGACCGGTCGGGAGGCGGCTCGGGTGGCGGTTCGCTGCTCTCGTCAGGCTCGTCCGGGGGCGGTTCTGCCGATTGCTCGGGCGGCGGCGCGGGCAGACGTGTTGCCCTCGGCAACAGCACCAGCCGTGTCGCCAGCGCAGCATCCTCGTCGTTGGCGCAGTCACGGCCGGACAGGCTCGCTGCGACCCGCGCCGCACGCACCGCCAGCAGCGGGCCACGCAACGATTCGACACCCAGCGCCACCGATGCGCCACACAGCGCTTCGACCACCGAATCCGGCACCTTGACGTGCGGCAGCAACGCCCGGGCCTCGGCCACGTCGGAGCGCGTCACGACCATGCGTTCGTCGGTCGCGGCGACCGGAACGCTTGCCAGGTCAAAGCCGAATGCCAGCCGCTCTAGCAACGCGGCCGGCGGCCGCTCACCGGCATCGACACCTTCATCCAGTGTCACCAGCCCGATCCGCGCCGGACGGCGGTCCTGAATGCCGTCGCGCTGGACCGACACCTCGCCACGATCGAGCACCATGCCAAGTTTGCCGGCGACATCGTTGCGCAGCCGTTCGGCCATGGCGATGAGCAACACGCCACCATCGGCGTCGGCGAGCAGCCCACGCTCGGCAACAGGACGCCCGGCGCGCAACGTCATCGCCAGATCCAGACCACCAAGCAGACGGCTGTCAGGAATGTTCAGCGGAACCCGACGGGGTTCCTCACCCAGAGCGTCACGCAGCATCTCCAGCCAGGTATCACGCACCGGCCCGGGAAGTGCCCGCAGGTTCAGCCCGCCCAGGCCGTGTGGGTCGACGGCAAGCAACGCCACCGCCGCACAGGCATCGGCCCAGATCGTTGCCGCCAGCTCGGACGTGGCATGCGATGCGTCCGCGGCCGGCACGACATCGGGATCGGCAGCACTCACGCCGGGAGGTGCTCCTCGACTGCGCGTTGCACACGTGTCGTCGACCCGGACTCATCGAGCGGGTTACGTCTGAGCCGATGCCGCAGGGCAATGGCTGCCACTTGCCGCAGATGTTCACGTGTCACTTCGGTGTCGGTCTGCAGCGCTGCTGCGGCACGCGCGGCGCGCATCAACGTCAGCTCTCCTCGCAGGCCGTCGGTACCAAGTGCCATGCACAACATCGAGGCACTGCGCAGCACGGCATCGGGAACAACCACCGACGGCAATGCATCGCGCGCGCGCTGCAGCGTTTTGCGGACCTTGTTGTCTTCACGCTTCCAACGCTCGGCGAACGCGTCGGGGTCGGCTTCGTAAGCATCACGGCGCTTGATCACCTCGATGCGTGCATCGAGGTCGGAAGGCGTCGTGACCTCCACCGACAGGCCAAACCGGTCAAGCAACTGCGGACGCAGATCACCTTCTTCCGGGTTGCCGCTGCCGATCAGGACAAACCGCGCCGGGTGACGCACGCTAAGCCCTTCGCGCTCGACCACATTGACGCCCGAAGCCGCCACATCAAGCAGCAGGTCGACAATGTGATCTTCCAGCAGGTTGACCTCATCAATATACAGAAAGCCGCGATTGGCTTTGGCCAGCAGCCCGGGTTCAAAGACCTTTTCTCCACGCGTGAGCGCGCGCTCGAGGTCGAGTGCGCCGACCACCCGATCCTCGGTAGCGCCAAGCGGGAGATCGACAACCGGTACCGGAACGCGCCGCACCTTCGGGCGCTTGCTGCCACCCTTGACGCTTGGACAGGCGTGACACAGCTCGGCGTTGCTCTCCGGAGCACAGCCATACGGACAGTCAGCCAGCGTGCGGATCGTCGGCAGCAGACCGGCGAGCGCCCGGACCGCGGTGGATTTTCCGGTGCCACGATCGCCGAAGATCAACACGCCACCGATCGATGCATCGACCGCTGCAATGCGAATCGCAAGCTTCATCTCGTCCTGAGCGACAATCGCAGAAAAGGGAAACGGCTGCGCCATGTGTGGTCCTCGATGTTGTGGAGGGTCTCAGTTGCGGGCCCCAACCGGCACGGCAGGGAACTTTCATCACGTTTTCGCCAACGAATGGTAGTGTCCCGTCGACCGGTGCCGCAATGATCCGCAGCAAGTTTCGCGCGATTTCACCCGTCATCGAGTCGGATGCCTGGTCGATTGGCTGCCTGACTGGCACAACCCGACGGTTTGTTGGACAATGCCTGCGAGCTGACCTCGGCCTGAAACAGGATATCGACCGGGATTCGGGTCCAGCGGGTTTGCCAGGGCAGCAGGCGCACGACACGTCAGCACTCCGCGCGACTGCGCGCCCGCAGCGTTTCTTGACAACACTGGAGATGAGCAATGTCAGAGAATCAGCACAGTTCTTCCCGTCGCCGTTTCATGCGCAACGCACTTGCCGGCGCCGCCGCAATCCCGGTAGCCAGCCTGGTGTTCAACCGCAATGCCATGGCCGAGGCCAATCGGGTGTCAGAGGATGATCCGATCGCGCAGGCGCTGCACTACAAGCACGACGTTGCCGATGTCACGCATGAGGCCTACCAGGAAGGTCAGATCTGCGCCAACTGCGCGCTGTACGTTGACACCGGCGGTGACTGGGGTCCGTGCTCGGCGTTCGCCAACCGCGAAGTCGCTGCACAGGGCTGGTGCACTGCCTGGGTGGCGGCCAGCTGATGTGCCGGGCGTTGGTTGCGAAGCGCGCAACCAACGCCCTCTCCCCACACTGAACACCTGTCAGGACAGGCTGATCCGCAACGCCGCGGCAATCGCAAATGGCGCGAGCGTCGCCGTCATCACCAGAATGGCTCCCAGCAGGTATAACGTCCCCACAATCGGCAGCTCAGCCACGCCAAGCTCCATTGCTCGCGCAGCAAAGATCAGCACCGGCACGTACAGCGGCAACACCAGCAACGCCAGCAGCAAACCACCCCGCGGCAACCCCACCGTCAGAGCAACACCGATCGCGCCAAGCAGGCTGAGCGTCGGCGTCGTCAGCATCAGGGTGAGCATCACGATCGGCACGGCGGCCGTTGGCAGCTGCATCATCACCGCCAGCAGCGGCGACAGCAGGACCAGCGGCAAGCCGGTTGTCAACCAATGCGCAACCACCTTGGCGGTGACGAGCAGCCCCAGCGGATGCGGACTGACCAGCAACTGCTCAAGGCTGCCGTCCTGAAAATCGGACCGGAACAACCCTTCGAGCGACAGCAGCGTCGCCAGTAGCGCCGCCACCAAGATGACGCCCGGGCCGATGCGCGCCAGCAGATCCGGCACCGGGCCGACACTCAACGGGAACAGACTGACCACGATCAGAAAGAACAGCAGTGGATTGACCCAGTCACCACTGCGCCGCGCGGTCAGCAACAGGTCGCGCCGCAAGAGCACGCTCCAGGCGCGCGGTGCGTGACTGCTCATGCGCCAAGCTCCAGCGCGTCAACGCGATCCTGCAACGTCAGCAAGGGTTGATGCGACGTGAACAACACCATTCCGCCAGCAGCGAGGTGCTCATCGATCAGCCCCTCGACATCGACGACACCGACGCGATCGAGCGCGTTGAACGGCTCATCGAGAATCCACAACGTGGCCGAGCCGACCAGCAGGCGCGCCAGCGCCAGGCGTCGATGCTGACCGGCCGACAGGATTCGCGCTGGTTCTTCGGCATAGGCGAGCAGCCCGAGCCGGGCAAGCGCGGCCTCCGACGACAGCCCCCCTCCGCCGGCGAGACCGACCGCCACCGTGAGGTTTTCGCTCACCGTGAGATCGTCCTTGACGCCATGCGCGTGGCCGACAAACGCCATCTCGCGCAGATAATCGATCCGGTGCTCAGCGATATCGCGCCCCTTCCAGCTGATCCGGCCGGACTCGGGAACGGACAGACCACACAACAGGCGCAGCAGACTGGTCTTGCCACACCCATTGCGGCCGGTGATCTGCAGCCCCTGCCCCGCCCCCAGGGTCAAAGACACATCCTCGAACAGCGTTGCATCACCCCGCACGCAACTGACGCTGCTGACTTCCAACCGCTCACCGACTTCTGGCAACTCGCCCCCTCTCGCAGCGCGTATCCTGACTGTTGAATCGGGTCGAACGGATGGTAGCCGCACCTTTTAAAAAGGGCAATCGAACCGGGATGTCACGGCGCCGATCACGGGAACTCGCGCAGCCCCGGAGGGTCTGATCGGCGGGACATGTCAGCCATCCAGGTGTATACTGGATGACTCCGTGAGTGTCAGCCTGGGTTTACACGAATGCGAGCCTCGAATTCATCCGCAGACGCGGTCAAGTCCGGAGTTAATCCCGGTATGGATCCTGGCGTGGATCCCCGAGTGAGTCTTGATGCAACGGCCATGCCGCAACAGAAGTCCGAACGTCGCGGATTCTGGGTCTGGTTCCACCGCCTTGGCTCACCACCGCGCTTCTACGCACTGGCCGGACGCCTGATTCCCTGGATGTTCGGCATCTTCGCGATACTGACCGTGGTCGGTCTGTATCTGGCGTTTTTTGTCGCTCCGCCCGACTACCAGCAAGGCGAAGCCTACCGCATCCTCTACATCCACGCGCCGACCGCATGGATGTCGATGTTCATCTACGTCGTGATGGCGGTCTGTGGCGCCATCGTGCTGATCTGGCGCATGAAGCTTGCCGAGGTCATGGCGGTTGCCAGCGCGCCGATCGGTGCGGCGTTCGCCTTTCTGTGCCTGGCGACCGGCTCGCTCTGGGGCAAGCCGATGTGGGGAACATACTGGGTCTGGGATGCGCGGCTCACCTCGCAGCTGATCCTGTTGTTCCTGTACTTCGGTTTCATGGCGCTGTATGCGGCCATCGAAGACCGCCGGACGGCGGCAAGGGCGGCATCGCTGATTGCCGTCGTTGGCGTCATCAACGTGCCGATCATCCATTTCTCGGTGAAGTGGTGGAACACGCTCCACCAGGGGCCGACCGTCACCAAACTCGACGCGCCGTCAATCGATCTTGCCATGCTGATCCCGCTGCTGATGATGGCGGTGGCGTTCAAGTTTTACTACATCGCTGTTGTGCTGGTACGGGCACGTCACGAAATCCTGCAACGCGAACACAACGCCGCATGGGTCAGACAACTGCTCACCGGAGGAGGAACAGACCGATGATCGACTGGTTGTCGATGGGCGGATATGCGGCCTTCGTCTGGCCGTCGTATGGGCTGGTGGTTGCCCTGATGCTGTATATAGCCATTCAACCGCTGCGTGCTCACCGCCAGCAGCAGCGACGACTGCGCGCCCGTTTCCGGGCCAAGGAGCTGCAACAATGACCCCTCGTCAGAAGCGCCGGATGGCCGGCGTTGCCCTGATCCTGACCGGTACGGCGATCGCCGCCGCGCTTGCGCTGGGCGCTTTCCGGGACAACATGATGTTTTTCTATGCACCGACACAGGTCGCTGCGGGAGAGGCTGCAGAAGGCCAGCTGATCCGGCTCGGCGGGCTGGTCGAGGATGGCAGTTTCCATGAAAGCAGCGAGGACGGGTTGACGGTCAGTTTCGCAATCACCGACACCGCCTACAGCATCCCGGTCACGTATACCGGCATGCTGCCCGATCTGTTCCGCGAGGGTCAGGGCGTGGTCGCACATGGTCGGCTCGACGCCAACGGCCGATTCACGGCCGAAACCGTTCTCGCCCGGCACGACGAGAACTACATGGCGCCGGAAGTTGCCGCAGCACTGGCAGCTGCCGGCCATACCGAGTTCGCGCATCCTGGCAACCCGGCTGTCAAGAGCGACTACTGACCAGCCATCCCTGGAGGTGTTTTCATGACGGCGGAGATCGGGCAATTTGCACTGTTGCTGGCGTTATTGATGGCGTTCGTGCAGGGAACGCTGCCATTGATCGGCGCGCAACGCGGCATCAACAGCTGGATCGGCCTTGCACACACCGCAGTCGCGGGGCAGTTCGTGTTTCTGGTCGTGTCGTATGCTGCGCTCACCTACGCATTTGTCACCCACGATTTCTCGAATGCCTACGTGGCAGGCCACTCGAACAGCAACCTGCCGTTGATGTATCGCATTTCCGGCGTCTGGGGCGGTCATGAAGGGTCGCTGCTGCTATGGGGGCTGGTGCTTGGTGGCTGGTCGCTCGCGGTGTCGTTGTTCAGCCGTGGCCTGCCTGCAGCGATGGCCGCGCGCACGCTCGCCATCATGGGCCTGATCAGCGTCGGTATCCTGTCGTTCACGCTGTTCACGTCGAATCCGTTCGAACTGATCTACCCGGTCCCCGCCGACGGGCGGGACCTCAACCCGCTGCTGCAGGATCCCGGCCTGGTCATTCACCCGCCCATGCTCTACATGGGGTATGTCGGGTTGTCGGTGCCGTTTGCCATCGCCATTGCCGCACTGATCGACGGCCGGCTCGACGCCGCCTGGGCGCGCTGGTCGCGGCCCTGGGCGACGACTGCCTGGGCCTTTCTGGGGCTCGGCATTGCGCTCGGCAGCTGGTGGGCGTACTACACGCTGGGCTGGGGCGGCTGGTGGTTCTGGGATCCGGTCGAAAATGCGTCGCTGATGCCGTTTCTCGCCGCCACCGCGCTGATTCATTCGCTGGCTGCCACCGAGAAGCGTGGCGCGTTCCGCAGCTGGACCGTGCTGATGGCGATCATCGCCTTCTCGCTCAGCCTGCTCGGGACGTTCCTGGTTCGCTCCGGCGTGCTGGTGTCGGTGCATGCGTTTGCTGTCGACCCGGAACGCGGCATGTACATCCTGCTGCTGCTGATGGTGGTGATCGGCGTCTCGTTTGCGCTTTACGCCTGGCGCGCACCGACGGTGCGTAGCCATGCGAGCTTCGAAACCGCCTCGCGTGAAGGCGCGCTGCTCGGCAACAACATCCTGTTGACCGTGGCCCTGTTCGCCGTGCTGCTCGGAACCTTGTATCCGCTGTTCCTCGATGCACTGGGCATGGGTCGGATCTCGGTCGGCCCGCCCTACTACGACGCCGTCTTTGCGCCGCTGATGCTGCCGTTGATCCTGCTGGCCGGGCTTGGGCCGCTGATGCGCTGGAAGCGCGTGTCCAAACGCGAACTAACCAGCCGTCTCTGGCACACGCTGCTGGCAGCGCTGATCGTCGGCATCATCTTCCCGCTGGTCATCATGGGCAGCACCGGGCTGATGACGTCGCTCGGTATCGGCCTTGCGTTCTGGATGATCTTCACCATGGGGCGCGACATCTGGGACAAGATCGCGCACCGCAAGAGCCGTCTGGCCGGAATCCGCAAGTTGCCGGCAGCGTTCTGGGGGATGCACACCAGCCATCTCGGCCTGGCGGTGCTGGTCATCGGCATCACGATGGTGACAACCTTCGAGCAGGAGCGCGACGTGCGCATGGCGCCCGGCGACCGTCACACCCTCGGCGGCTACACCTTCGAGCTCGATTCGGTCTATCCGGTCAGGGGTCCGAACTTCGATGCACAGGAAGCGCTGGTACGCGTCTACCGCGATGACACGTATCTTTTCGATCTGACGCCGCAACGTCGCGTCTACTGGGTGCAGACCGAACCGATGAGCGAAGCGGCCATCCATACCAATCTGGCGCGAGATGTCTTCGTGGCGCTGGGCCGTCCCCTGTCGGGTGACGCCTGGTCGATGCGGCTCTACCACAATCCGTTCCAGGTGTGGCTGTGGATCGGCTCCGGGTTGATCGTGCTTGGTGGCTTCATTGCCGCCGCTGACCGCCGCTACCGGACGTTGTTCGCCCGCGACACGGCAGTCAACAAGCACCGACCGGTTGCGGACGACGCCGACAAGACGGGGGCTGGTAGTCAGCCAGCAGCCTCGGCCCGCACGCAGGTCGACACATGAGCGGGCGGCTGAAATTCCTGCTGCCGCTCGGGCTGCTGATCGTTCTTGGTGCCTTTCTGTTTGTCGGACTCGGGCTTAATCCAAGGCTGGTGCCGTCACCGAAGATCGGTCACCCCATGCCGCAGTTCTCGCTGCCGTCGCTTGCGGATCCCGAGCAGGTCATCACCAACGCCGACATCAAGGGCCCGGCGCTGGTCAACGTCTGGGCCAGTTGGTGCGTGACGTGCCGTCAGGAACACCCCGTTCTGGTCGCCATGTCGCGCCAGAACGGGATTCCGCTCTACGGCCTGAACTACAAGGACAATCCCGATGACGCTGCGCGCTACCTGCGCAGCGGCGGCAATCCCTACATCTGGACTGTCAGGGATGATTCCGGGCGTCTCGGGATCGATCTCGGCGTCTACGCAACGCCCGAGACGTTTGTCATCGATGCGCAGGGGGTGATTCGGCACAAGCACACTGGCGCCATCACCTGGGAAGACGCGCAGAACACCATCATTCCCCTGATCGAACAGCTCAGGCAGGAGGCGTCATGAAATCGCTGTTGCTTGCCATGATGTTGACCGCACTGCTTGGCGTCGGCGCAAGCGTCCATGCCGGCGCGTTTCACGCTGTCGACTTCGGTGACCCGGAAAAGGAGCAGCGCTATCGCTCGCTGCTGCACGAACTCCGTTGCACAGTGTGTCAGAACCAGTCACTCGCCGACTCGGACGCGTCGTTGGCATCCGATCTGCGCCGTGAGGTCGAACGCATGGTCGGAGACGGTGCGTCGCGCGACGACGTGATCGCTTTCATGGTCGCGCGGTATGGTGATTTTGTCCTTTACCGACCACCGTTTCGTGCCAGTACGGCGCTGCTCTGGGTCGGGCCGTTCCTGTTGCTCGGCGTCGGCGCATTCGTCGCGCATCGCGTCGCTCGCGGCAGCAGCAGTGCACGGACGGCAGACCCGGCACGCATTGCCGAAAACCGCAACAAGGCGGAGCAGATTCTCCGGAGTCCACGCGGATGATGTCGAATTTCTGGATCGGCGCCGCCATTCTGGTGGCGCTTGCAATTGCATTGATGGTCTGGCCATTGATCCGCGCTCGCGTCCATGCCGAGCGCAGTCAGAAAGCACTCAATATCAGCCTTTACCGGGAGCGCATGGCGGAGCTTGAACAGGAGCGCGTCGCCGGCCAGATCGACGAGGAGCAGTACGAAGCAACGCGTCAGGAGCTGGAAGCCGCCCTGCTCACCGACGTTGACGACGGTCATGAGGAAAGCGCTTCGGATGCACGCGCGGAAGGCGTTGCGAAGCCGTCACGTGCGGCAACCGTGGGGCTGGTGGCGACAGCGCTGGCGGTCCCCGGGCTGGCTTTCCTGATCCACGATCGTCTCTACGAGCCACCACCCGAGCCGCAGCAGGCCCGCAGTGCGCCAGAACGCAGCGAGACCGAGACCGACTCGGCAATGATGCAGGAAATGCGAGCGCTGGTCAGGCAGCTGGCCTCCCGAATGGAAGCCAACCCCGAGGATGGTCAAGGCTGGCTGATGCTGGCGCAGTCGTATCGGATGCTCGGCGACTATGGCGATGCCGTCAATGCCTACCGTCAGGCACTACCGCGGGTTGAAGAAACCGCCGATTTGCTGACCGAATACGCCGATTCGATCATCATGGCGAACAACGGCCAGGTGACGGCACAGGCTGCAGCATTGGCGCAGCGCGCGCTCGCGCTCGACGCCGAGCATCAAAGTGCGCTGTGGCTGAGCGGAGTGGGCGCGTTCCAGACCGGTGACTATGCCGCTGCCGAAGCGCACTGGGGGCGTCTGCTGGCAAGTCTGCCGGGTGCGAGCGAAGCCGCCGAACAGGTTCGCTATGCACGAGACAGTGCGCGGCTGTTGGCTGAACAGGGTCAAACCGATGGTGCAGCGGCGACTTCCCCCGACAGCATCATGCCTGACGCAACCGAACGCGATCTGGCCGAACAACAGGACGTCGGGCCGGCTTCTGATGACGGGCTGTCGGTGCACGTCGAGCTGGAAAGCGCGCTGGCTGCCGATCTGCGCGGCGACGAAACCGTGCTGGTCTTTGCGCGACCGGCCAACGGGTCACGGATGCCGCTTGCCGTCGAACGACTCACCGTTGCCGACCTTCCCCGCACCGTCCGTCTGGATGCGTCCAACGCCATGGTCGACGGCGTCGGGCTCGACAGCGCGGAGTCGCTGGAAGTGATCGCCCGGGTATCGCGCGACGGGATGGCCGAAGTATCGGCGGGGGATCTGGAAGGCCACAGTGGGTCGATCAACACGCTTGATGCACTCAGTCGGACCATCGATATCCGCATCGATACGCGGATACCCTGAGCACGCCTGGCAAGCACCGTCTCCGCACGCTTCCGATGATGATGCAACACGCCTGACGACGCTCTGCCGTGTCGTCGGGCGTTGCCCTACCCCCCCAGTAACGGGAAAGTCACTGCCAGCGCCCAGGCAAACACCACCGCATTTGCCGTCCCTGCCACCCAGGGCAGACCGGTACGGGCGAAGACCCAGCGGCTGAACAGCCCGTAGACGGCAAAGAACAGCACGATCACCGGAACGATGATCAGCAGGAAGAACAGACCGCTGAAGTCGAGCACCACGGCGAACGCCAACGATGCAAGAAACGCCACTTTGCTGAGCAGCGATGCACCCGGCACCGGCCTGACCTCGCGGGTCAGCCGCTCATCGGCCAGAAAGTACAACAGTGTCCCGGGCAGTATCGCCAGAAACAGTGGCAGGCGTACCGGAGTGACGAGAAACGCCGTCAGCCAGGTGTCGATGACGTGGCCGATGATCGCGAGCCCGTAGACCACGACCAGCGCGGTTGCAACGAGTCCGGAGACCGGTAGACGCAGAGCGCGAGAGCCCGTCGGCAGCGCCCCAGCCGGACGCGTCGACGCTACACGATCACGGCGCCTGATCAATAACAACAGGAGCGCCGTCAGCGCTCCGTAAACCGCGAAGTGCAACGCCAGATAGTCGGCAACCAGCACTGGCAGGAAACGCGTCGGTATCGGCCAAAGCAGCAATGGCGTGAGTATGGCCGGCGTCAGCACCAGCACCGCAAAGCTCCGCCACGACCGGCAGCGCGGCGCCGCGCGAGACGCTGCTGCACGAGCGGCGTCTCGCGGCAGCCACCGCGACAACGGCCAGGCCAGCAGTACCAACCCGGCGAGCAGACCGAGGATTGCCACTCCGCGCGCTGGAACCTGCAGTGATGCCTGGTCTTCGCGATCGAACACCTGATCGAACCACACAACCGCTTCTTGCAGCGCTGCGCGCTGATACAACACGCCGACATGCTCGACGCCCGCAGCGACCTTCACGCGCCGCAAACTGCCAGCCTCGGCATCGCCGACGGTGACGCCCGGCTCGATGAGCGAATCCTCCGGCGTAACCAGCGACGCCACACGTCGCGCTTCTTCGATCAGGCGCCCTTCGAACTGCCCGGCGATCATCAACAGATTCGGCGGCGTGGTCTCGTCAATGGTCGGTGCGAACATCGACACACCAACCATGCCGACAACTTGATCACTGCCCTGCCAAAGCCCGGGAGCATCGTCGCGCGGCTGCGTAAAGCGGACCAGAATATCAGCCGCCATCGAATGACCAAGCAGCCCGATTCCCTGCTCTGCGCCAGGCAGCCGCCGGGCGTGGTCAACCACCTCCTCCAGCTGCCTCAACAACGATTGCGTCGCCCCCTGGGTATCGACAATGCTGCCGGTGAGCGGGCGGTCATGCCGGCCATGGCCAAGAAAATCGAAGCTCAGGGCAGTGTAGCCATGTCGCGCCAGCAGCTGCGCATACGCTTGCATCAGCTGTCTCGAACCGGCAAAGCCATGCGCGATGATGATGATCGGACCGGGCGGCTGCTGTCCACCGGCTCTGTAGACGCTGACCGGCGTTCCGTCGACGACGGTATCGTCTCGATCAACCGCCCGGTCCTGCGTCATCAGCGCTGACACTGCAGCCACGATCAGCGTGATCGCGAGCACTGCGACAGCAAGCTGCGGCAGGTCGTTCCACCAACGGGTTCGCACGATCAGCGCAGGTCTCTCAGGCCGGCAGATCGCAAGCTGGTCGCCGTGGTCAGGCAGTCATTACCACCACGTCGCGTACACATCCCGATATCGTGCGTCGTCAGTCCACTGCCGCGCTGCTTGCCCTCGACACCCGACTGAATGTTCCTGGACTTGAGGCTCCAGTGCCACAGACGCTCGGCCGGAATCGGCAGGACCAGAAACCAATGTTCAAGCACCGCCAGCGCCAGCATGGTGCTGACCAGTGTCAGACCGATTGCCTGATGCGGATCGACCGACACCGCAGGAATCGACGCGATCAACAATGCCAGCACGGTGGTCGACACGGTGATCGAGATCGGGAAGAACAGATTCATCGGCCGACTGACCAGAAAGCTCTTCAGGTAAGCCATGTGCTCGGGGACGAACTCGGCGCTGAGGTTGCGCACGCCGAAGAACACATTAAGACGCGCACTTTCATGCATCAGCGCCAGAACGAGGAATGTCCACAGGCCGATCTGGTTCTCAGCGCCCCAGGACAGGTAGACGATCAGCCCGCCGAGCAGCAGAATTGCCAGTTCATGATGCAGACTGACCTGAATGGCATGACCGAAATGGCGCCATCCGCGGCAACCCGGCTCGCAGGCATGCCGGCGTGGGCCGGTCACATACCCCATATAGAAGCTGATTTCCAGCCAGCCCCAGACGAGCAATGCTGCAGCAAAGCCGAGATAGGCGCCCTGGACCGACGACTCGTTGACCGTCGCGCCCAGCACGAACAGCGCAACCACCATCAGCACCGTGGCACCGGTCATGCTCCAGCGAAAGGTGCGTCGTGGCAGATTGTCCAGAAACATGATGATGCCGGTGCTGAACCACCACAACACCATCGCAAAGACCGCTGCATACACGTAAGCGCTCATCTCGCACCCTCCGGCTGCCGATCGTCAACGGCCATTGACGGTGACCGGCAACAGGTCGGCAAAGACAGCGGCATTGGTCGGCCCGAAGGCCGTCAGATCGATCATCCGTCCAGTGACCGGATCTTCGAGCAACAACCGACCATCGGCTCGCCCGGTCAGCATGAACGGGATGCGATCATCATCGCCCTGCCGCAGACGCTGCTGCGCCAGACCACGCACCGTTGCGCGCATGAACCCGTGTTCACCCGGACCGATCGACTGCAGGACTTCGTTGTTGCTGGCATCGATGACCTGGATATGTCCTTGCCCGAGATCGCGGAAAAACAGTTCGCGATCGACAACCGTAGCCGCCGGATCGTCGCGACTGACCAGATCGAAGATCCGGATACCAGCGACCGTCGCGACAATCAGGATCAGCATCACTGCGATCGCAATGAATGGCAGCGGTCCACCAACATTGTGTTCATGATGTCCGTGACTCATGCACGCAACCTCCCTTGATAGCCGACCGACCCGGTGACGTCGAACCAATCGAGACCTCTGTCGCAAAGCGCGACTGGCCGATCGATCCACGATCTTGACGATCGGCCAGTCAACGCCGACAGCAGTGGCCGTTCCGCAGGCCAGCTCACCGGCTGGCCAGTTCCATCCCGTCTGCACCAGCGTGCGCTGCATGCATGGTCTGTTCCCTGCCAGTGCTCGCTGCCAATGCGTCGGAGAGCAATTCCGCAACAGTTTCCACATCAGCAATGCACCGCAACGTCGGTTGCGGCGGGCTGAATGCCCACGGTCGAACATGCGGCCAGAACAGCAGATAGCTCAAGCGCTGGCCGGCATCCATGCGCAGGCAGATATCACCCGTACCCTTGCCATGCACCCGCAACTCGGCGGAAACAATCTTGCTGAACGGCAGGTTCACCGTCATCGGTAGCGCCACACCAAAGCGAACAACCACGCGACGGTTGGTGATGGTGTAGACCGTACTGCGGCTCATCAACCAGGCGAACAGCAACAAGAGCAGCACGGCCAGTGTGCCGATGGCAACCTGACTGAGCGCCTGCCCGGATGCCAGCGCCAGCCCACCGCCGGTCAGCAGTGCTTCACCCGCCAGCCATGTGGCAACAAACCCGAAGTAGATCGCAACCTTGCGGGCATGCAAGGCACGCTGAACCAGCATGCGCGTATCGGGTTTTCCTTGCCACAGAATCCGCTCCCCCTTGGGAAGGTGATCCGGCAGACCGGGAATTGGCTCGATATCGTATTCACTCACAGCAACGGCTCCTTTCGGTTCGGCCGTGCATACAGCGTTCCACCACCGAAGTAGGCGCAGATCCGGTCTTCCTCGTACAACGTGACCTGATCAGGGTTGCGCAACGTGGGGACACGCTTGAACTGCTCGGCAAGAATCGACACAACCTTCACATACCCGGAGGAATGCACCTTGCAGAAGTTGATCGGCAGCAACCGCGTCGGCAACTCGCCCTCGGGCACATCATTCAACGCGACTTCCAGATACAGGACCCGCGTCTCGGACCGGTCGATCCATGCCTCGACCACTGTCCCGGCAACTTCCTTGTCAAGACAGACAACCGGCATGCCGCGCGGATCTGGATCCTTTTCATTCAGCCAGTGATCGGTGGCAACGCGCAGCGGAACGATTTTCGGCTCGCCTTCCCAGGTCGGATCCGGAATATCCTCGCGCATGGCGTACGCAGCCGGCCCGACCCCGTCCACCATGGGGTCGCCAGTCGGGTCAAGCGGCGCACCGAGGAAACGTGCTGACGGTACGGCTGCAACTTCCCGTTCATGGTTGGGCCGCGGGGCATCCACCGTACCACCGTGCGGCTTGATGTAGGTCCGCGGCGGGGGAGGCTCGGGATAGCCGACCACCTTGACCTTGCCTCCGCTGATTTCGGTGCGATCCGATTCGAGCGGATAACCCTCTCGCTTTCCTTCGCGCTGCAGGTAATAGATCAGCCCGGCAAAGAAAAACCAAAACACGTAGAGCGCAACTTGTGCCACGTTGATGTACTCGGTGATGGCTCCAGTTTGCATGATGAACCTCCGGTTAATCGCCTCAGCCGGGAAAATCGGCAAGGCCAAATCGTGAATCCTGGGATGACTGGGTTTGCTCGTCTCGAGCCGACACACCCGACCGAACCATCGGTCCAATCACCACCAGAGTGATGAACAACAAAAGTATTTCAAGATGATAGACAACGCTGTAACCAATGGCCGGATCACTCAACCCCGCACCGAGCAGGCCGCGCGACGCGAGCGCCGACACCATGTCGTTGATCGCGCCTCCGGCGGCCACCGCCAGCCCGGCAGCCGTGGCCTGCACGGCACCCCACATGCCAAGTGCAAGCCCCGACTGCCCCCCTCTGCTCAGGCCCATCGCGGAAACAAGTCCGCCGACAGCAAACAGCCCGCCGCCCAGCCCGATCAACAATGCACCGAAGCGGAACAAGGTCGGTGATTCGAGTGGCGCGGCAAAGATGACGGCGGAAAAGGCGACCACACCGATCAGTGCACCGACACCGATCATCAGATTGGGATTCCAGCCTCTGCCCAGTTGACGCGCTGCGAAGGCAAACCCCGCAAGCATCCCGGCGGCCCAGATCGCGGTCAGCATCGTCGTCGACGCCACCGAGAGACCGAGCACCTCACCACCATACGGCTCGAGCAGAATGTCCTGCATGCCGAACGCCAGCGTTCCGAGGCCGATCGCCAGCAGCAGACGCCCGACTCTGGGCTCGCTGCGAAATACCCGCACGGCGTCTCGAAACGACGGACGCGGGCCGTCCATCCGGGTCTTGTCAGGGTTGCGCGCTTCCTGTTTCCACAGCGCAATCAGGTTGAGCACCAGCGTGACCACCGCGGCGCCCTGAATGACCTGGATCAGCAGCTGCGGCGTGAAGTCCTGCAACAGCGCACCGAACACCAGCGAGCTCAGCAGCATGCCGACCAGCAACATGACATACAGCAACGCGACGACCCGTGGGCGTTTGTCGGCTGGTGCCAGGTCGGTCGCCAGTGCGAGCCCGGCAGTCTGCGTGGTATGCAGGCCGGCGCCGACCAGCAGAAACGCCAGCGCGGCACCGGCCGGACCTGCCCAGGCCGGACCGGTCCCGGGCTCGGACAGCAGCAGCAAGGCGAACGGCATGATTGCCAGCCCACCGAACTGCAGCATCGACCCGATGTAGATGTACGGCACGCGCCGCCACCCGAGCGGCGAGCGGTGATGATCGGAACGGAACCCGATCAGTGCACGAACCGGAGCGAACAGGATCGGCAGCGCCACCATCGCCGCAACCAGTGCCGACGGAACACCCAGCTCGACAATCATCACCCGGTTGAGCGTGCCGACCAGCAACACGATGGCCATACCAACCGAGATCTGGAACAGCGACAGGCGCAGCAGACGCGACAACGGCAGATCAACGGTTGCAGCATCGGCAAACGGCAGCAGACGCGGCCCAAGCAGCGTCCAGACCCTTGACAATTGCCCGTTGATTGATGTCATCGGCGTACCAGCTCCATGGCCTGTGACGTATAAAATCCGCGCTGCACGCGCTCGGTCCGACCAACCTGCCAGTCGCGCAGCGCGAGCGAGCCGTTGATCGCGTCGACCAGCAAGTCAGGGCGGAGGGGAACAATCGCCGGTGAGCGATCGCTGCGCGGGAACAACTTGCCGACCCGGTGCATCACGCTCAACGCAGCCGTGCGGGGTGCGAAGGTGAACACGATGCGCGACTCGGTGCGTTGCGCGATGCCTCCGAGCACGGCGAGCACATCGGCGAGCGAGTAATGGATCAACGAATCCATTGCCACCACCGCGTCGAAGCGCCCCAACGCCGGATCGAGCATGTCGCCGACCAGAAAGCGCGCCGTCCCCCGGCACGCGGCAAGCGGTTCCGCCGCGCGCTCACCGGCAATCGCCACCAACTGCTCGGAGATGTCGACGCCAACCACATCGGCACCACGCAACGCCACTTCGCAGCTGAGTGCACCAGTCCCGCAGCCGGCGTCGAGCAACCGCCAGCCGTGCAGATCGGCCGGGAGCCAGCCGAGCAAGGTGTTGCGCATCTGGTCACGACCGGCTCGAACGGTTGCCCGGACACCGCTGACGGGCGCATCCGATGTCAGGCGCTTCCAGGCATCGACCGCGGTCCGATCGAAGTAGGTCTGCAACTGCCCCCGACGGGCTTCGTAGGAGCCGGTGTCCATCAGTCGAACCCCAGCAGATCGAAGATTTCCCGATCCTTGAGGGACTGGGGGTTCATCGGCTCGGCATCGAGCAGCAACGAGGCTGCCAGGCGCAGGTATTCCTGCTGAACAGCCTCGACCTCGGGGCACGGATCCATCTCGAACAGCGTGCGCTTTTTCAGACGGCTGCGACGGATTGCATCGACATCACGGAAATGCGCCACCGTCTGCATTCCGGCACGTGCGTTGAATCGATCGATCTCGTCGGTATCCTTGCTGCGGTTGGCAATCACGCCACCGAGCCGGACGTTGTAGTTCTTCGCCTTGGCCTGGATGGCACCAACAATGCGATTCATGGCGAAGATCGAGTCGAAGTCGTTGGCAGTGACGATCAGCGCGCGGTCGGCATGTTGCAGCGGGGCGGCGAAACCGCCGCAGACCACATCACCGAGCACGTCGAAGATCACCACATCGGTGTCTTCGAGAAGATGGTGTTCCTTGAGCAGCTTCACCGTCTGGCCGACGACGTACCCGCCGCAACCGGTCCCCGCCGGTGGGCCGCCCGCCTCGACACACATAACGCCATTGTAGCCTTCGTAGACAAAGTCTTCGGTGCGCAACTCCTCGACGTGGAAATCCACCGATTCGAGCGTATCGATCACCGTCGGGACCAGGCACTTGGTCAGCGTGAACGTCGAATCATGCTTGGGGTCGCAGCCGATCTGCAGCACCCGCTTGCCGAGTTTGGAAAACGCCACCGACAGGTTGGAAGACGTGGTGCTCTTGCCGATTCCGCCCTTGCCGTAGACTGCGAATACCTTGGCACGTCCCATGTTGACCGAAGGATCAAGATGCACCTGAACACTGCCATCGCCGTCTGGACGCTTGTGCAGCGAGCTAACCGGCACCGTCGTTGTCGTCATCATGCTGCCACTCCTTCCGTTATACCTTCGAGGCGATCCTCAAGCTCATCCCCGGCTCGGCGCAGTGCATCAAGCATCTCGGGGTCAGGGGACCAGTAGTTGCGTTCGTGCGCTTCGATCAACCGATTGGCGAGTTTTGCCGAGGCGGCCGGGTTCAGTTCGGCGAGCCGCTGACGCATCGCGTCATCGAGCATGTACGTCTGCGTGACCTGCTGATAGACCCAGGGGTCGACCTGACCCGTTGTTGCCGACCAGCCCATGGTATTGGTGATGCTGACCTCGATCTGGTGCACACCCTCATAGCCGTGCGCAAGCAGACCTTCATACCATTTCGGGTTGAGCATCCGGGTGCGTGTCTCGAGTGCGACCTGCTCGGCCAACGTCCGGACCTTGCCCTCACCGTGCGTCTGGTCGCCGATATAGACCGGCACGCCTTCCCCACCCTTCGCCTTGTTGACGGCACGACTGATACCACCGAGCGTGTCGAAATAATGATCGACGGTGGTCACACCGAGCTCGACCGACTCGAGGTTCTGGTACGCCAGATCGACATCGGCAAGCATGCTGCCGAGCAGTTCAGGCTGCGCCACCGGGCGTCCGCTGCGGCCGTAGGCGAAGCACTTGCGGCGGGTGTAGCTGTCGGCAAGCTCGTCCTCTTCCTGCCAGCAGCCCTGGTCGATCATGGCGTTGACGTTGGATCCGTAAGCGCCATCGGCATTGCCGTAGACACGCAGCGCCGCGGTGTCGAAGTCACAACCGTGTTTCTCCTGATAACGCAGGGTGTTGCGCCGGATCGGATTCATCGCCAACGGCTCGTCAGCTGCGGCAGCCGCAAGCCAGGCGGCTTCGGCCAGCACGCGCGTCTGCAACGGCAACAGATCACGGAAGATACCGGAGAGCGTCAACACCACATCCACCCGCGGTCGGCCCAGTTCTTCGAGCGACACCAGTTCGGCACCGGTCAGCCGTCCATAGCCGTCAAAGCGTGGTCGCGCACCGATCAGCGCCAGCGCCTGTGCGATCGGCACACCCTCGTTCTTGAGGTTGTCAGTTCCCCACAACACCATGGCGATGGTTTCCGGCGGCGCATTGCCATCGGCGGTGTGCGTGTCGAGAATCATCTGCGCCTGGCGCAGCCCCTCACAAACGGCAAATGCGCTCGGCAGGCGGAATGGATCGAAACCGTGCATGTTGCGCCCGGTCGGCATGATTTCCGGGGTCCGCAGCAGATCGCCGCCAGGCGCTGGCGCAATGAACCCGCCGTCGAGCGCATGAACGATGGCATCGATCTCGCCGTTGTGCATCAACAACGCAGCATTGGCAGCAACGCTGTCGAGCACCTCGCGGGAATAGTCGCGCCAGTTGCGGGCAACCGCCGTCACGGGCTCGCCATCGACAATCTCGGCAATCAGCTCGAGCGGCAGTGACACGCCATGCACCGTTTCGGCCATCGACTGCAGCACCTCGATCCGCGCCTTGCGTGACGGTGGCTCACCGAGCACATGCAGGCCTTCGGGGATCAGCGTGTACTCAAGCTCGAGGACACGAGCGCGCAGAGACTCAATGGCACTGACAACGTCGGCGTCCCACGCGGCCTGCTGTCCGTCGATCAGGTCCAGTTCATCGGCCTGCACGCGGATCAGCTCGACCAGATCGGCACGCTCGCGTTCACGGTTCGGTGGCGTCGAACGCCAACGATCGAGTGCATCCTTGAGCTCCTGCAAGCCGCGATACAGGCCGGCCTTCGCCACCGGTGGCGGCATGTAGGTGATCAGCGTCGCCGCCGACCGCCGCTTGGCGATGGTGCCTTCCGACGGATTGTTGGCCGCATACAGGTAGAAGTTCGGAAGCGCGCCGATCAACCGATCGGGCCAGCAGCTCGAACTCATCCCCGACTGCTTGCCGGGCATGAACTCGAGCGCACCGTGCGTTCCGAAATGCAGCAGCGCATCGGCCTTGTAGTCCTCGCGCAGGTAACGGTAGAACGCCGAGAAGGCATGCGTCGGGGTGAGGCCCTTCTCGAACAGCAACCGCATCGGGTCACCTTCGTAACCGAAGCCAGGCTGCACAACGACCACCACGTTGCCGAACTCCACGCCAAGCACGAACAGCGAACGTCCGTCGGTGAGCTGACGCCCTGGCGCCGGACCCCACTGCGCCTCGATCTCGTTCAGCCAGGGATCGCGGGCAACGTGATCATCAACGGGAATGCGATGCAGGATCTGCGCGTGTGCGCCGGTCGCATCGCCGCCGCCGATCTGATCACCGATGATGGCATGCCGCAAGGCGTCAACACTCTCGGGCACGTTCACCGTATAACCGGCGTCGGCGAGCCCCTGCAGCGTGCGATGGAGTGATTCGAACACGGCCAGGTAGGCAGCCGTGCCGACCGCACCAGCCTGCGGCGGGAAGCTGAACAGGACAACCCCGATCTTGCGATCGGCGCGCCGCTTGCGGCGCAGGTCGATCAACCCGGCAACGCGATCGGCAAGCACACCGCTTCGCTCGGGGTGAGATTCCATCTGGCGCTGGCCCTTGTCATCGCCCGTGACCGAACGACCGCCGAACACCAGCGGACCGGTGGCGCCGTCGATCTCCGGCAAGGCCACCATCATGGTGGTTTCGACCGGATTGAGTCCGCGCTCACAACGTTCCCATTGCTCGATCGACTGGAACTCGAGTCCGTGCGCCGCGACATACGGCACATCCAGGTCGCGGAGCATGCGCTCGGCAGCGGCCGAATCGTTGTACGCCGGCCCGCCAACCAGCGAGAAACCGGTCAATGACACGACGGCGTCGACCTGCGGGCGGCCATCGCGCATGAAGAAACGCTCGACCGCGGGACGGGCATCGAGACCACCGGCAAACGCCGGAACCACCTGGAAACCGCGTTGTTCGAAGGCATCGATCACGCCGGCATAGTGCGCAGCATCGCTCGACAACACATACGAGCGCATCAGCAGCAGGCCAACCCGACCACGCTGCGGCCGTTGCGGAGCCGGCAGCTGCGACATGTCCTCGGTGATCAGGCCTTGCATCCGTGGGTGGTAGAGCCCCACTTCGGGGTATTCGACCGGCGCCGGTGCGTCGAGACGCCCACGCAGCACCCGCCGCTCACCATCGGCATAGCGGTTGACAAGAAACCGCACCATGTTGCGGATATTGTCCTCGGAGCTCGCCAGAAAGTACTGCATGGTGAGAAAGTACGCCCGTACATCCTGTGCGGTGCCGGGGATAAAGCGCAGCATCTGCGGAATGCGACGGAGCATCGCCAGCTGTTTCTCGCCAGAGTTCTTCACGGCTCCGGCCTTGCGTTGACCACGCAGCCGCTTCAGCAGCGCGAGCGGCCCCCGACTGGAGCCATCCATCGAGAACTTGCCCATGCGGGTCAGCTTCATGACTTCGCCGGCGGACATGATCGAGACCATCGCGTCACACTGATCGCGGCGGGCAGCAAGCGCTGGCAAGATCGGCTCGATGTGCTCCTCCATGAACAGCATTGACGGCATGATGATGTCACCGCGGGCGACATCATCACGGCAACGCTCGAGCGCATCCGGATCGTGTTTCCAGTCGGTCGCCGCATGCAGACTCAGCTCGAGATTGGGCAGCTGATCGCTCAACGCAGCACGTGCGCGCTGCGTGGCAGCACCAAGATGGCCGTCAAGCGTGATCATCACCACGCGCACCGGCGTGGAATCAGCGACTGTAGTGTGCTTTGGCATCGTAGAGGGTCTCCACGGTAATGCGGTCGACGCCATGTTCGACGGCGAAACGCTCGGTATTGCGGCGGGCCTTGCCTCGCACGAAAAACGGTATCTTCTTCAACTCCCGCTCGGCCTCTGGAGCCCACTGCGGGAGATGTGCACCAGCCTCGGCGGTTGTCTGCTCGACCACCGGAGCGGCAAGCGTCTCATCAGGCCGTGCACCGCCACCCTCGTTACCGAGATGCGACGGCACGGCCTGATCATTGAACTCGAAGTCCTCGCGGAACATGCCGAGCAGATGCTCCTCAAGCCCCATCACCAATGGATGCACCCAGGTGTCGAAGATGACGTTGGCACCTTCAAAGCCCATCTGCGGCGAGCGGCGGGCAGGAAAGTCCTGGACATGCACCGGTGTCGAGATGACCGCGCAGGCGAGTCCGAGCCGTTTGGCGATGTGCCGCTCCATCTGCGTGCCGAGCACCAGCTCGGGCTGCAGTTCAGCGACCTGCGCCTCGACTTCCAGGTAATCATCGGTAATCAACGGCTCGACGCCGTAGCGTTTGGCGGCTTCGCGCACTTCACGACCGAACTCACGGCTGTAAGTGCCGAGACCAACGACCTCGAAGCCCATTTCTTCGTCGGCAATGCGCGCAGCCGCAACCGCATGCGTCGCATCACCGAAGATGAAGACCCGCTTGCCCGTCAGGTAGGTCGAGTCGATCGAACGCGAGTACCAGGGCAGGCGGGATTCCGGCGAGTTGAGCACCGCATCGACCGGCAGACCGGTCAGTTCGCCAACCTCACGAATGAAGTCACACGTCGCACCGACACCGATCGGCACGGTCGTGACCATCGGCTGACCAAACTGGCGCTGCAGCCATTTACAGGTCGTCAATGCGACCTCGGGATACAGACAGATGTTGAAATCCGCTTCAGGAATCCGGCGCAGATCGGTGGGGCTGGCGTCGTACGGCGCGACCACAGTGACCTTGACGCCGATCCGCTCGAGCAGGCCGACGATTTCGGGAATGTTGTCACGGCAGCGAAATCCCAACGCGGTCGGCCCGAGCACGTTGGCAGACGGCTGTGCGTCCGGCGAACGTTCACGGGGCGCAGTGCCGGGAGGCGGAATCTGATCGGCGACCATCGTGCGAACCAGATGATAGAAGGTCTCGCTCGCCCCCCAGTTTTCCTTTCTGGAATACGCCGGCAGTTCAAGCGGCACGATCGGCACCGGCAGCTGCATGCCCATCGCCATGCTGCCCGGCTGATCCTGAATCAGCTCGGCGGTGCATGACTCACCGACCAGCAACGCTTCGGGGCGAAAACGCTCGTACGCATCACGAATCGTTCGGCGAACCAGATCCGCGGTGTCGCCCCCGAGATCCCGCGCCTGAAACGTGGTGTAAGTCACCGGTGGTCGATGGTCGCGCCGCTCGATCATCGTGAACAGCAGATCCGCGTAAGTATCACCCTGCGGCGCATGGAGCACGTAGTGCACGCCGCGCATGCCGGTCGCGATGCGCATCGCACCAACATGCGGGGGTCCTTCATATGTCCAGAGCGTCAGTTGCATCGTTACACCGCCAGCCGTTGATGACGTGACAACGGGCGCACGAACAGCTCGGCAAGATCACCGGCCTGTTCGAACCCCTGAATCGGGCTGAACACCAGCTCGATCGACCATTTGGTCCGCAAACCCTCGGCTTCCAGCGGGTTGGCCAGGCCGAGCCCGCAAACAGTGAGATCAGGGCGGTCGGCATGCACCCGATCGAGCTGGCGCTCGACATCCTGCCCTTCGGACAGACGGGCGTCGGACGGCAGCAGATCCAGCTCACCCGCCAGCACCTGCTGATCGAGATACGGCGTACCAACCTCGACCAGCTGCATGCCGCACTCGCTGGCGAGGAACCGCGCCAGTGGAATCTCGAGCTGCGAATCAGGCAGGAAGCTGATGCGCTTGCCATCAAGCTCGGCGCGGTAACGCTCCAGCGACTTGCGAGCCCGCGCCAGCGGCGCGGCAGTCACCGCCTCGAACCGCTCGGCAGACACGCCAAAGGCCGTCGCCGCGGCTTGCAACCAACCCAGCGTGCCTTCTGCACCCAATGGAAACGGCGCATCGAGCAGCGTGGCACCACGTCCGATCAGTGCGCGCGCGGTCTCGCCGAGAAACGGCTGGGCGAGCAGCACGCGCGTCCCCTGGCCGATGGCCGGCAAGGCATCCAGCGATTTCGGCGGCAGGCTGTGTACCGGACCGATGCCCAAGGCGTCGAACAACCTGAGGAACTGATCCTCGACCACGTCAGCCAGCGTGCCGACCATCAGTAGCGCCGGCTCGGCAGTCTCCGCGGGCGGCATCTGCGCCACCAGCGTCTTCAGACACTGGTCCTCACCCTCGGTGAACGTGGTCTCGATGCCGCTGCCACTGTAGTTGAGCACCCGTACCCGGCCGAGATGCCGGGTCGAGAGGCGCTCGGCCGCCTTCGCGAGATCCAGCTTGATCACCTCCGACGGGCAGGAGCCGACCAGAAACAGCGTCCGGATGTCAGGGCGACGCGCCAGCAGCTGATCAGCAATCCGATCGAGCTCGTCGTTGCAATCGGCCATACCGGCCAGGTCGCGCTCTTGCAGGATGGCGGTGGCGAAGCGTGGCTCGGCAAAAATCATCACTCCGGCGGCAGACTGCAGCAGATGCGCACAGGTCCGCGAACCGACCACGAGAAAGAAAGCGTCCTGAATGCGACGGTGCAGCCAGACGATACTGGTCAGGCCACAGAACACTTCACGCTGACCCCGCTCACGCAACACCTCGCGGCCCGGTTGCGATAGCGGATCGGCAGCGGGCGCCACGCCAGGATGGATGTTCGGAAAACCACTCATCGTCCGGCCTCCAGCGCTGCATTGTCATTCGCCATGGCGGGCTGCGGTTCGGACAGCCTTGCCGCACGCAGCTTCAGGACGAACTGCGCGGCGTTGATCACATAGACCAGGTAGGCGGCGAGCGCGACCAGCAACTGCTCCTGCGGCGCCAGCCAGCCGGTGAACAACACGACCAGATACGCGGTATGCAGCGCCATGACCAACATGCTGACCATGTCTTCCCAATAGAACGCGGGAACAAACAAATAGTGACCAAAGACGACCTTTTCCCAGATCGCGCCGGTCACCATGATCGCGTAGAGCAACAGCGTCTTGATCACGACCGACGCGGTCGCGATGGCAAAGCCTTCACCGGTCCAGAGATAACGGACAACCAGCGCGAGGCTGACCAGAAAGACCAGAAACTGAACCGGTGCAAGAATGCCCTGCACCAGTGTCCAGCGGGTGTTGTCGCGCCGCCGACGCTGCTCTGCCGTATACAACGGTTTCACCGGCGCCGTTGCTGACTTCGAGCGATGCATCATCAATCACTACCCCCGCATTTACCGACCTGCATGACTGAGAATGTAGACGCCTCACCGATCAGTGTCAAGCAAACTTGACGTACTGCAAAATTGACATTTGCCCGATTATGCGCGAAAACAATACCCGTGTCAGCGTCGACTTGCGGCTGCCAGACGCACGGGCCCTCAATACTGCTGCTCGATGAACACGATCCGGCAAGCGGGAGAACGCGATTGATGAGCATGCCGAACGAGAAGCGGTCAGCGACGAGCAGGAATGGAGAGTCCGCCGTCATGCTGACCGAACAGGGAGCGCGGTCAGGCCGGTTGATCCATCAGGGAATGCGCGGTCAGCCACCGCCACTGGCACAACAGGAACGTGTCCACAAGCAGGTCATGACCCTTGCAAGGTTGGCGCTCGCCCCCGACGCCGACATTGCAAGGGATTATGTGCTTGACGCGCAGGCACGCGGCTACTCGGTCGACGGGCTGTGTGTCGATCTGCTTGCGCCGGCTGCGCGCAGACTGGGTGATCTATGGAACGATGACCGTTGCTCGTTTGTCGAGGTGACGGTCGGTACCGCACGCCTGCAAGGCATACTCCATGGGCTGGCGCCACAGTTCATGCTCAACACCCGTCCTGTCTCCGCAACGCCACGGCTGTTGCTTGTCCCGACACCGGGGGAGCAGCACACCTTCGGATTGCAGATGGTCGCCGAATTCTTCCGCCGCGACGGCTGGGCAGTCGACGGTGGAATCCAACCGACCATGTCGGGAATCTGTCATGCGGTCGCCGGCAACCGGTTCGATGTGCTCGGTCTTTCGCTGAGTTCCGAGTCCTTGCGCGACACCTGCGCCGAACTGATCCGGCAGGTACGCGACATCTCGGTCAATCCCGATCTGCGCGTGATCGTGGGCGGCTATCTACCCATGCACCGGCAGGATGTGGCATCTTGTGTCGCCGCGGATGCAGTATCTGTCTCCGCGACCGATGCGCCTCGTCTTGCGCGACAATTACTCACAGACAGCGTCATTGCGGCATGAGCATGCTGAGGCGAGGCATGGCACGGGACGCAATCGGGAGGGACAACCTGCGGTGAAATGGTTTCGAGCGCCGACTTCGACTCTGGGCAGTCTGGATGCCAGCACTGCCGCCCACCTGATCAGCGTGGCGGCGGATCTTGCGCTGGTGCTCGATGAACGCGGCACCATTCTTGACGTCTCGTCCAGTCTTGATGAGCCGGGAGAGCACACCATCCGGCAGTGGATCGGTCAGTCCTGGGAGAACACGGTCAGCCCGGAGAGTGTTCCGAAGATCGGCGCGCTGATCGACTCGGCAGACAAGGGCGAGACGCCACGCTGGCGTCAGGTCAACCATGCCCTGCCGGACCAGCAACA
>LFIK01000210.1_pt1 | contig 41554 bp, 45 predicted proteins | sample 643401 | NCBI WGS metagenome assembly LFIK01 (sample SAMN03777447, study PRJNA286221) | soda lake metagenome | biome: soda lake; feature: Kulunda steppe; material: water; isolation source: sample T5-Br brine of Lake Tanatar-5 | place: Russia: Kulunda steppe | collected 2010-07
CGGCGCGCGAACCTTCACCGAACTCTTCAAAGCCCTCGGCGATATCTGCAAGATGTTCACCCCGGATGAGTGCTGGAGCTACTTTAAGGATGCCGGGTATGTCGCAGGTTAAAATCGAAACGCTTTAGCGCCTATGTCGCGTCGGCGCGAACGCGGTCACCGCCCGCGACGCTTGCGGCCCCGGCATGCGTTCCCTCGCACGGCTGTTTGCCCACGCGACGGACAAGAACCATCCGGATCGAACGCGCCATGCTTGAGGGCTTCAACCACGCCACACCCGGAGCCGCCATTGCCGCCCGTCGCCGGGGCGCGCCGCCCCCGGACAAACGAGCAAGGCTGCGGTCACAGGAACCGCAGCCTCGGCAGGACGCCCGTCGTTGTCGTGTCCGCTCAGGCCGCTCGGCTCAGGAGGACCTCATCCACCTGACGCTGGGCGCCGGCTTCATCGGTGCCGCTGACCGCGGCGACCTCACGCGTCAGCCGCTCCAGCGCGGCCTCATAGAGCTGACGCTCCGAATAGCTCTGTTCGCGCTGCTCATCGGTGCGGTGCAGGTCGCGCACCACCTCGGCGATGGCCAGCAGATCGCCCGAGTTGATCTTCTGTTCGTATTCCTGGGCACGGCGCGACCACATCGCACGCTTGACCTTGGCCTTGCCCTTGAGCATCTGAAGCGCACGCGCGACCATCTCGGGCGTCGACAGCGAGCGCATGCCGACCTCGGCGGCTTTCGCCGTGGGCACGCGCAGCGTCATCTTGTCCTTCTCGAAGGAGATGACGAACAGCTCCAGCTGCAGCCCGGCGATTTCCTGCTCCTCGATGGACAGGATCTTGCCCACGCCATGCGCGGGGTATACGACAAAGTCGTCAGGGCGGAATTCGGCCTTCTTGGTCTTGGTCATCAGGTAGGTTCCTTACAGACGGCACCCGGCGCCCCGGGCGTCACGGCCAAGCCGCGCCCCCGGCACCACAAATCCCCCGTCAGGATGGCAGTCCTGGGGATGAGTTTCCGGTTATGTTTTCTTTGCACGCCGTATATAGCATAAAACGCTAGCGATTCAAAGGCCCCGCAACCCCGCATGCGGGGGAATGCTCAGGGCGTGCTGCGCGCCTGGCGGCTTTCGACATAACGCCGCGGGTCAACCGCCCTCGCCGGGGGCCTCGCTGAAGTATTTGTCCAGCTTGCCGTCCTCACCGTCGCGTTCGTCCGCATCGGGCATCGGGTCTTTCTTGGTGATGATCACCGGCCACATTTCCGAGTATTTCCGGTTGAACTCGACCCAGTCCTCCATCTCCGGCTCGGTGTCGGGGCGGATGGCATCCGCAGGGCACTCCGGCTCGCAGACGCCGCAATCGATGCACTCGTCGGGATGAATGACAAGCATGGTCTCGCCCTCGTAGAAGCAGTCGACGGGACAGACTTCCACGCAGTCGGTGTATTTGCAGGCGATACAGTTGTCGGTCACCACATAGGTCATGCGAAGCCTCTCGGAAAAACGGAGTAGACCGGCAACTAATCCACGCGCCCGGAACTATCAAGCCACCGCGCACGGGTTTGATCCAGGATGCGGCGATCGCGCCCCGTCGGCCGTCCGCCCGGCGCGGCGCGCGGGGTGCCGGCCGAAGTGTCGGGCGGTGCGGCGGCTTCGATTTCCTCGTAAAGCAGCTGCGCCTCGCTGGCCGGACCACGCCGTGTGCCCAGCGCGCTCACCCGCACCACCCGCACGCCGCGCCCCATTACAACGGTCAGCGTGTCCCCCGGCCCGACGGGGTGCGCCGGCTTGACAACGCGCGCGCTGTTGAGGCGCACCTTGCCATCGGCCACCAGCCGCGCCGCCAGCGACCGTGTCTTGACAAACCGCGCCTGCCACAACCACTTGTCGAGGCGCAATGTCGCGCGCGGCGGGGTCACTTGCGCCCGCGCAAGCCCATCAACGCCTGCGCGAAAGGGTTGTCGGGGTCGATCCGGTCCGATCTGCGCTCCGGCCCGGCGGAAGCGCCGGAGCCGGAGCCTTCCTTCCCGCCGGATCCCGCTTTGCCGCGCGGCTTGCCCTTGCCCCCGGTCTTGGCCGGCTTCTCGGCTCCCTTCCGGCTCTTGGCGGGCGCGCCGCCGTCGCGCCTGGGCTGGCGCGCGCCCTGGCGGCCCGACTCGCGCTTCGGTGCCCAGGCGAACCGGTAGAACACCTCCATCTCGGCCTCGGCGTCCGGCTGCGCGGCCGGGTCCGGGAGGGGCGAGCCGTCCGGATCCTGCGGGGGCCCCGGATCGCAAGCGTCCGGGGCGGCGGGCGTTGTGGCCGGCGCCGGGGCGGCACCGCCGGTTCCGGCGTCTTGCGAGGCGCCTTCCGCGGCGGCGGAGCCGTCCGGGGCTACGGCGGCGGGCGCGCGGGTCTTGGGACGTTCCCCACGCTCGGCACTGTAGCCAAGCCCCTGCATCAGATCCGCGAACTGCTCCAGAGACAGTCCGGTGATCGACAGCATGTCCGCCGTTGCCTCGAAGCCGCCGCGGGTGTCCTGCGCGCGCAGCATGTCGGCCAGCCGTTCCAGCATGTCGATACGGATCGCCCGCGCCCCGGCGGGCCGATAGCCGGCCAGCGTATAATGCGCGCCCGGAACGCCCTTCTGCACCGGGATCGTGACCAACCCGGGCGGCGGGCTTTCGGGAAACTCGTCCAGCCCCTGCGCCAGCGACCACAGCACCAGCCGCAGCCGTGTGGGCGCGGGCTTGAGCAGCGCGGGCATGAACACCGTGAACTGCCCGAAGCGCACGCCGTGCTTGCGCAACGCGCCGCGGGCGGACTGATCCAGCGCCTTGACCTCCTGCGCCACCTGACCGCGCGGCAGCACGCCCAGCGCCTCGACCATGCGAAAGCCGAATCCGCGCGCCAGCCCGGTCAGCGCCTCGTCCTTCGACAGCGTCATCAGCGGCTCATAGAGCGCGGCGATGCGGCGATCGATGAAATGCTGCAGCCGCCGCTCCACCCGCGCGGCGATGTCGGGGCCGGCTTCCTCATCGACGAAGGCGGCGACCTGCGGTCTGAGCGGTTCGGACCCGGCGATCAGCTTGCCCACCGCCTGCCCGTCCCAGACCAGCCCGCCCTGTTCGGTGAAATCGATCTCGGTATCGGGGGCGTTGTAGAAGCGGTCGGCACGCAGGTGAAACACCGGTGCCAGCGCCTGTACCGAGGCCTGGCGCAGCGTGCGCGCCGCATCCGGGCTGTCGGACTTGTCCTGCCGGAAGCGAAACCCCTCCAGCCGCCCGATGGTCTCGCCTTCCACCGTTACGGTGCCGTCATCCTTCACCTCCGCCACGAGGCTCTCCCTTTGCTTGAGCCCGCGCATCAGCACGCTGGTGCGACGGTCCACGAAACGTTGCGTCAGCTGCGCATGCAGCGCATCCGACAGCCGATCTTCTACCGCGCGTGTTTCGGCGCGCCAATGATTTTCATCATCCACCCAGCCGCGCCGCTGCGCGACATAGGTCCAGGTGCGGATATGGGCGAGGCGCCGCGACAGCGTGTCGATATCGCCCTGCGGACGGTCGATCGCGCGCAGCTGCGCGGCCATCCAGTGATCGGGGATTGCGCCATCATCGCGCAGGAAGTCGAAGATCCGGGTCAGCAGCCCGGCATGCTCGGTCTTCGAAATGCCGCGAAAATCCGGCACCCGGCAGACATCCCACAACAGCTGCACGTCGCGCGCCCCGCGCAGGCGCGCGCGCAGCTCGGGCTGGTCGGACAGCGTCTTCAGCGCGGTCAGGTCATCCGCCTCGCGCATGCGATGCAGCCAGTCATTGTCGGTCGGCCGGTCGAGCGCGCGGATCAGCCGCCCGACAGAGCCGAAGTCGAGCGCGGCGTTGCGCCAGTGCAGCTTGCGCAGCGGGGCGAAGCGGTGCGATTCGATCGCCTCCACGCTGTCGGCGTCCAGCGCGGCGGCCTCGCCGGTCACCCCGAAGCTGCCCGGCGTGGTGTGCCGCCCGGCCCGGCCGGCGATCTGCGCCAGCTCATCCGCGCCCAGCGGACGATTGCGGCGCCCGTCGAACTTCCGGGTGGCCGCGAAGGCCACATGCCGGATATCCAGATTGAGCCCCATGCCGATGGCATCGGTGGCGACCAGGTAATCCACGTCGCCATTCTGGTAGAGCTCGACCTGCGCGTTGCGGGTGCGCGGACTCAGCGCCCCCATCACGACCGCGCAGCCGCCCTTCTGGCGGCGGATCAGCTCGGCGATGGCATAGACGTTCTCGACCGAAAACCCCACGATCGCGCTGCGCGGGGGCATGCGGCTGATCTTGCGCGTTCCGGTGTAGGACAGCGTCGAGAAGCGTTCGCGGCGCAGGAAATCCGCGCCGGGGACCAGCGCCGCAATGGCGCCGCGCATCGTCTCCGAGCCCATGAAAAGCGTCTCGTGCAGCCCCCGCGCATGCAGCAGCCGGTCGGTGAAGACATGCCCGCGCTCGGGATCGGCGCAAAGCTGGATTTCGTCCACCGCGACGAAATCGGCGCCGATTTCCAGCGGCATCGCCTCCACGGTGCAGACCCAGTACTGCGTACGCGCCGGCACGATCCGTTCCTCGCCGGTGACCAGCGCCACGACCGACGGGCCGCGCGCCGCGACGATGCGGTCATAGACCTCGCGTGCCAGCAGACGAAGCGGCAGGCCGATCACGCCGGTCCGATAGGCCAGCATCCGGTCGATGGCATAATGGGTCTTGCCGGTATTGGTCGGCCCGAGGACCGCCGTGACCCGCGCCGAATCACGCATCCCTGCCCTCAGATGTCCTGGCCCTGCACGTCGCGGCGCAGACGCTCCAGCGCCGCGTTGATACGGGGCTGATGCGGGTGAATGGCATGCGCGGCCGCAAAGGCCGCGCGCGCCTGGTCGGGCTCGCCCAGCTGCTCGAGGATGGTGCCGACGCCGGTCAGCGCGCCGAAATGCCGCGGATTGCGCGCCAGCGCCCGTTGCAGATCGGCCATCGCCATGCCGTAACGCCCGGCCTCGGAGTGAGCGCGCGCCCGGGTGAACCAGCCCTCGGCGAAGTCGGGGGCGTGGTCGGTCAGCGCCGTGAGATGCTCGATCGCGGCGTCGACCTCGCCCTCGATCAACGCGGTACGCCCGCGCCGCAGCAGCAGATCCATCGCCGCCGAGCCCGAGCGCGACCAGATACGGATGATGTCGCGCTCGATCTGCTGCCAGTGGCGCAGATCGGGCCTGGCCAGTCGCGACAGCAACTCGTCGACCTCCTCGCCATGGGCTGCCGGGTCGGTGGGCTGCGCCTGTGCCGGGGGCCGATCCGGCTGCGGTGGCGCAGCCTGCGCGATCGCCGGCGCCGCCGCAATGAGGGCTGCCGCGACGACAAGATTGAGCGTTGGCTTCAAAACACGCATAACACCCCCAAGGTAACGCATCGCACCGGGATTGCGATACCCCGGATCAAACAAGGGAGACCATCATGAGCGACAAGATCGACGCCGCCGTCACGGCACTGCAGGAGCGCATGGGTGACGGGTTCGACGGCAGCGCGAAATTCGTCATCGGAGACGAAGGCACGGTGATGATCGATTCGGACGGGGTGCGTGCGGGCGACGGTGACGCCGATGTCGTCCTGACCGCCGATTCCGAGACCTTCGAGGCCATTCTGGGCGGCGATCTGGACCCCACGGCGGCCTTCATGTCCGGCCGGCTGTCGGTGGATGGCGACATGGGCCTTGCGATGAAGCTCGGCTCGGCACTGAGCTGACCGGCGGATGCGCGCCGCCCCGTTCCACGCTGCGCTCGCGCAGGGACCGCAGGACGGGCGCTGTTACTGGGTCACCGCGGCCGACGGCGTGACGCTGCGCATCGGCCATTGGCCGGGCGGCGCGCGCGGGACGGTGCTGCTTCTGTCCGGGCGCAGCGAGTGGATCGAGAAATATGGCCGCGTCGCGACGATGCTCGCGGCGCGCGGATACGGGGTGGTCACGCTGGACTGGCGCGGACAGGGCCTGTCGCAGCGGCTGAACGCCGACCCGGCGATGGGGCATGTGCGTCGCTTTTCCGATTACCAGCGCGATATCTCGGCGCTGTTCGGGGCGCTGCCGGCGCTCGGGCTGCCGGATCGTCTGCCGGTGATCGCGCATTCGATGGGGGGGTGCATCGCGCTGCGCGCCCTGCGTCCACGCGGCCTGCTGGCCGCAACCCCCGCCATCGCGTTCAGCGCTCCGATGTGGGGGCTGGCGCTGTCGCCGGGGGCCTGGTCCGGGCTGCGGGTGCTGACGGCGCTGGCGCGCGCCGGCGGGCGGGCCGCGCGCTACGCGCCGGGTACGGCGGACTCCACCCTGGCGCAGACCCCGTTCGAGGAAAACATGCTCACCTCCGACCCGGATGTCTATGCCGAGCTGCAACACATGGTCCGCACCGTGCCGCAGCTCGCGCTGGCCGGGCCCAGCCTGAACTGGCTGCAGGAAGCGCTGATGGAGATGCGGCGCCTGCGCGCGCTGCCCAGCCCGGCTGTCCCCGCACATGCGGCGCTCGGCAGCGCGGAGCGGATCATCGACACCCAGGCCGTTGAGGACCGCATGGCACGCTGGCCCGGCGGGACGCTCGATGTCATCGACGGGGCGGCGCATGAGATCATGATGGAGCGCCCCGCCATCTGCGCGCGCTTTCTCGACCGCGCGACCGCGTTGTTCGAGTCCGCCGCGGCCGCGCCCTGAAGGCCGGGCCGCGTCAGGCCGGATCGGCGATCACCTCCTGGCGCTGTGTGCCCAACCCGTCGATCGACAGCTCCACCACATCGCCGGGACGCAGGAACTGTTGCGGGCGCATGCCCAGCCCGACGCCCGGCGGCGTGCCGGTCGCGATCACGTCGCCCGGCCACAGCGTCATCATCTGACTGAGATAGGAGATCAGCGCCGCGACCGGAAAGATCATGCGCGCGGTGCTGCCCTGCTGGCGCAAGGCGCCGTTGATCGACAGCGTCAGCGTCAGCGCCTGCGGGTCGCCGACCATCGCGGGCGGCACCAGCCACGGACCCAGCGGGCCGAAGCTGTCACAGCTCTTGCCCTTGGTCCACTGGCCGCCGCGCTCGGTCTGGAACGCGCGCTCAGAGACGTCGTTGACCACGCAGTAGCCCGCCACATGATCGAGCGCGTCCTGCGGTGTCACGTATTTTGCCGCCCGTCCGATGACCACGCCCAGCTCGACCTCCCAGTCGGTCTTTTGCGACCCCCGCGGCAGGATGATCGGATCGTTCGGGCCGCTGATCGACGACGTCGCCTTCATGAACACGATCGGCTCCTCGGGCGGTTGTGCTCCGGTCTCGGCGGCATGGTCGGAATAGTTCAGGCCGATGCCGATGAATTTCCCGACCCCGCCCACGCAGGGCCCGAGGCGCTGCGGCGCCTCGACCACGGGCAGATCCTCGGGCCGGGTGGTCTGCGCCAGTGTCGCCAGCCGACCCAGCACCGCCCCCGACAGATCCGGCACCACGCCGGACAGATCGCGCAGGCGCCCCTGTGCATCCTCAACGCCGGGCCGTTCGGCGCCAGCAGGACCATAACGCAGAAATTTCATGGCATTGTGTTCCCTTTTTCAGTCATTGCATCCGCAGCTGCGCCGCACCTTCGGGGCGGCTTATCTGACCGCCCGAGACCGCCGCAGCGACGCCTGTGGTGGAGGGGCATGACGTCGGCAACCCGCGCAGCACCCGCACCGCCAGATGCGCGAAGGCCTGCGCTTCCAGCATGTCGCCATTCAGCCCCGCCGCCTCGACCGGCGCGACCGGACAGGGCAGCCGGGCGTCGAGCTGTGCCATCATGGCGGCGTTGTGCCGCCCGCCGCCGGCGACCAGCACGCGCTCAGGCGCGGCGGGCAGGTGTTCGAAACCGCGTGCGACCGATGCCGCGGCCACCGCCGCCAAGGTGGCGGCGGCATCCGCATCGGGCAGATGCGCGACCGCGTCACCCAGCGCCGCAAACGCCCCCCGATCCAGCGATTTCGGCGGCAGCCGGTGATAGAAGGCGGTCCGCAACCACCCCGCGACGACCGTTTCATCGGGCGCGCCCGTCGCGGCGAGCGCGCCGCCGGTGTCGCGTGCGAGGCCCCGCCGCGCCTGCAGCAGATCGTCGATGGGGGCGTTGGCCGGCCCGGTGTCGAAGGCCAGAAGCGCCCCGTCGTCCTCGGGGCGCGCGGCCCGCGGGTCCACCCATGTCAGGTTCCCGACGCCGCCGAGATTGAGAAAGGCGAGCGGCGCCTGCGCCCCGATCCAGCGCGCACAGGCGAAATGAAAGAACGGCGCCAGCGGCGCCCCCTGCCCGCCCAGCCGCACATCGGCGCTGCGAAAGTCCCACACCACCGGCATGCCCAGAACCTCGGCCAGGACATCGCCGCCGCCGACCTGATGCGTGCCGCGCCCCTGCGGGTCATGCGCCAGCGTCTGGCCGTGAAACCCGACCAGATCGACCGAGTCGAACCGCGCGAGCAGCTCGGCATGGGCGGTCTCGATCAGCTCGGCGACCGCGGGCACCGACGGGGCGTCGGGCCAGTCGCCCAACGCGCCGCGGATCCGCGCGCGCTCGGCTTCGGTGTAGGCGCGGTAGCCGGTGCGGCCGAAGGCATGAATCATGTGACCGTCGGTGACGAGCTCGGCCGCATCGACCCCGTCGAGCGAGGTGCCCGACATCGCCCCGAGGGCCCGCATCGGCGCGCTGCTCTTCATGCCCTTTCCCTCAAAGCCGGGCGCCGCTATAGACGGCGCAGCCAACAGCATGGATCAGCCCGGCATGACCTACCACCCCAAATCCGACTTCCTGCAGGTGATGATTGCACGCGGCTACATGGCCGATTGCACGGATCTGCAGGCGCTCGATGCGCAGTTGCTTGCGGGGCCGGTGACCGCCTATATCGGCTATGACGCCACGGCGCGCTCGCTGCATGTGGGGCATCTGCTCAACATCATGATGCTGCGCTGGCTGCAGAAGACCGGGCATCGGCCGATCACGCTGATGGGCGGGGGCACGTCGAAGGTGGGCGACCCGAGCTTTCGCTCGGAAGAGCGCCCGCTGATGGACGACGCCGCGATCCGCGCCAATATCGACGGGATGCAGCAGGTCTTTGCCAAGTACCTCGATTACGGCGACGGCTCGTCCGACGCGCTGATGGTCAACAACGCGGACTGGCTCGACGGGCTCAACTACCTGCAGTTCCTGCGCGATATCGGGCGGCATTTCTCGGTCAACCGGATGCTGGCCTTCGAGTCGGTGAAATCGCGGATCGACCGCGAGCAGTCGCTGTCCTTTCTCGAATTCAACTACATGATCCTGCAGGCCTACGACTTCCTCGAACTGTACCGTCGCCAGGGCTGCCTGCTGCAGATGGGCGGCTCGGATCAGTGGGGCAACATCGTCAGCGGGGTGGATCTGACACGCCGAGTGGCGGAGGCCGAGGTCTTCGGGCTGACCTCGCCGCTGCTGACCACCTCGGACGGGCGCAAGATGGGCAAATCGGCCGGCGGCGCGGTCTGGCTCAACTCTGACATGCTCAGCCCCTATGAGTTCTGGCAGTTCTGGCGCAATACCACGGATGCCGATGTGGGCCGTTTCCTCAAGCTCTACACCGAGCTGGATCTCGCGGAATGCGACCGGCTCGGCGCGCTCGGCGGCGCCGAGATCAACGAGGCCAAGATCCGGCTGGCCAACGAGGTCACGACGCTGTGCCACGGCGCCGAGGCCGCCGCCGCCGCCGAGGCCACCGCGCGCGAGGTCTTCGAGCAGGGCGGCGCGGGGGCGGAGCTGCCGACCCTGTCGCTGAGCGCGGCCGAACTGGGCGACGGTGTGTCTCTGGCGCAGCTTTTCGTGCGCGCGGGACTGGCGAAATCCGGCAAGGAGGCGCGGCGCCTGATCGCAGAGGGCGGCGCCCGTCTCGACGACGCGGCGATCACGGATGCCGGGCTGATGCTCGGGCCCGATGACCTTGCAGCACCGCGCAAGCTGACCGCGGGCAAGAAGCGCCACGCGCTGGTCACGCTGAACGCGGCCGGCGCGGGCTCCTGAACGGCGTGACCCCGCAGCGGTTCATCCGCGCAGCACGCCGAGATGCATGTTCTGCCACATGCCCCACATCGCCGTGATGAAGATGGCGATCATGCCCAGCACCTGGATCCAGAATCGGTGCCGGGCCAGCAGCCGGCACAGATCCTCGCCGCCGATCCGCTCGGCGCGGATGCGATGGGCGACCGACAGCCCCATCAGCCCGACGAAGCTCATCGGCAGCAGCAGCAGGAACAGCGCCTGCGCGAATTCGATCCGGTACAGGAACCCCAGAAGGCCCAGCGTGGTGAAGAACGCGGCCCCCAGCCCGACCAGCCACAGCCCCGCCGCGCGGGCGACATAGAGCCGGCGGTTCACATTCACCCGCACGATGTCCTCGAGGTCCTGCTCGGCCTGCCCGCCATGCCGGCGCGCGCGCCCGACCAGATCGAAGGGAACGCCAAGCACGAAATGACTCGCGCTCGACCACATCACCGCCAGCGCGATCCAGTACCACAGATTGGAGAACGACCGCATGTCGATCAGTTCGAACACATTGTCGTACCACGCCACGGCGCCGCCCCCACGCAATTCAGCCCACGCCTTGTGATATCCGTCGCATCATGGCACGCAACCGTAAACTGGACAGCCCCGGAGCCCGCATGCCGCCCCCGATACCCTATCACCCCGCAACGCGGCTGCGCCGCACCCGCCGGACAGGCGCCCTGCGCGCCCTCGTCCGGCGCAGCCGGCTGAGCCCGGCGGACCTGATCTGGCCGATCTTCCTGCGCGACGGCCGAGACATCGCCGAGCCGATCGAGGCAATGCCCGGCGTGGCGCGGCTGTCGATCGACCGCGCCGTGGCCGCCGCGCGCGACGCGCAGGCGCTGGGCATTCCGGCGCTGTGCCTGTTTCCCTATACCGATCCGGCGCTGCGCACAGAAGATTGCGCCGAGGCGTGGAACCCCGACAACCTGACCAACCGTGCCATTCGCGCCATCAAGGATGCCGTGCCCGACATCGCGGTGATGACCGATGTCGCGCTCGACCCCTACAACAGCAACGGGCATGACGGGCTGGTCATCGGCGGCGAGATCGTCAATGACGCCAGCGTGGAGGCGCTGGTGCGCATGGCGCTGGCGCAGGCGCAGGCCGGCGCCGATATCCTGGGGCCGTCGGACATGATGGACGGGCGCATCGGCGCGATGCGTGCCGCGCTCGAGTCCGAGGGGCATCACGATACCGTCATCCTGTCATATGCGGCGAAGTTCGCCTCGGGTTTCTACGGCCCGTTCCGCGATGCCGTCGGCGCCGCCGGGCGTCTGACCGGCGACAAGAAGACGTACCAGATCGATCCGGCCAATGGCGACGAGGCGCTGCGCTGCGTGGCGCGCGACCTCGACGAAGGGGCCGACATGGTGATGATCAAGCCCGGCATGGCCTATCTGGATATGTGCCGGCAGGTGCGCGACGCCTTCGCCGTGCCGGTCTTCGCCTATCAGGTGTCGGGCGAATACGCGATGCTGCGGGGCGCGGCGGATCAGGGGCGGCTGGATGGCGACGCGGTCATGCTGGAGAGCCTGCTGGCCTTTAAGCGCGCCGGTTGCGACGGCGTGCTGACCTATTTCGCCCCGCAGGCCGCGCGGCTGCTGGCCGAGGCGGGCTGACGCAGCCGGCGCCGCCGATGCCGCGCCCCGGCGTCCGCGACGGGGCGCGCGGCGACAACCGGCCGGCACCCCTGCGCTGCGGTGCATCAATGCCGTGACAGCGCGGCGCTTTGCTTGTACCCTTGCGCACAACGGCGCAGCCCCGTCAGAGCGGCACCGCCGGAGGCAGGCGAAGAAACCGGAAAGGCAGGCGTGATGAGCAGGATTCGCAGACGGAGCGTGGTCGCGGGGCTGGGCGCGACCCTGGCCCTCGGGGCGTGTACGAACCCCATCGGTGGTGACGGGGCGGCGCGGCTGGATGCGCGGGTGGACGCAACCCGCGAGCATCTGCTGCAGAACTACCCGGGCACCCGCACGCTGATGGAGAAGTCGCATGGCATCCTTTACATGCCGTTGGTCAGCGAGGCTTCCTTCGGCATCGGCGGGCGCTACGGGCGCGGGGCGCTGCGCATCGATGAGGCCACGGTGGACTACTATTCGGCGGCCGGGGCGTCGCTGGGCTTTCAGATCGGCGCGCAGCAATTCGGTCATGCGCTGTTCTTCATGACCGAGGAGGCGCTGGCCGACTTCCGCCGCGGCGGCGGCTGGGAGGCGGGCGGCGATCTGCGCTATGCGCTGCCCGATCAGGGCGGTTCGCTCGGCGTGGACACCACGACGCAGGGGCGCCCGGTCATTGCGCTGGTCTTCGGGCAGTCCGGGCTGATCGCCGGCGCATCGCTGCGCGGCGTGAAATACACCCGCATCATTCCCTGAGCGGCGCAGCCCCGCGAATGCGCCGGCCGCCCCGGTCAGGGCCCGGCGAGCAAGGCGACAAGCAGCGCCACCGCCAGCAAGGCGATCCCGGCGACGCGTCCCCGCGTCAGCACGGCCTCGGCATGTTCGAACCAGGCCGCAAGGCGTTGCAGCAGCGTGCGCGGCGGCGGCAGGATGTCGGGAACTGGCCGCTCCGCCGATGAGGCCGGTGCGATCTGCGGCAGGCGCTGCAGCGTCGAAATCGCGCGCTGCACCGCCGCCTCTATCGGTACGACGATGTCGCCCTCGGGAACTGCAGGTACGCGCCAGCGGCGACGCACGGCGACCGCGGCGAGCGCCAGCGCCAGCAGGACCGGCCAGGCGGCCTCCCACAGCTGCGCGGGGCGCAGCACGTAATCTGTCGGCAGCGGCCCGGACCAGCCGCTCCAGTTGATCCAGGGCAGCGCCAGCGCCGCGGCCGAAACCGCCAGCCACGGCACCAGCATGCGCCAATCGGCCCGCATCTGCGCCGACTCGGCATGCGCGGGCGCGACGAGCAGCATGAACCGCAGCAGGATCAGCGTCGTCATCACCGCCGACAGGGTCAGCGCCAGCGCGCCTGCCGCGCCGAAGCCGGGCTTGGCCGCCGCCTTGACCAGCGCGCCGCCGGTCAGCGGCGCCCCCGCCACCGACAACGCAACCAGCCCCGTGACGATGAGCACCGGCGTCAGATTGCGCCGCCCGGTCGCGCCGATCACCGCCACCCCGAGAAACAGCGCCCCCTTCGCCAGACCGTGATGCACCGCGTAATGCAGCGCCGCCTCGATCTGCCCGGCCCCGGCCAGCCCCGCCCCGATCACGGCGATGACGACACCCATCTGGCTGATCGTCGAATAGGCCAGCACCGCCTTTGCCCCGGACTGTGTGAGCCCCAGCGCCGCGCCCAGAAAGGCGCTGGCCAGCCCGGCCCAGATCAGCCCCGTCGCCAGCACCGGGATCTGCGGCGGCACGAACAGCACCAGCCCCACGATTCCGGCCTTCACGATCGCGCCCGACAGCACCGCCGAGGCGGGCGTGGGCGCCGCCGGATGCGCCAGCGGCAGCCACACATGCAGCGGAATCAGCCCGGCCTTCAGGCCGAATCCGGCGACCAGAAGCCCGATCGCCAGCGCACCCAGCGGCGCCTCGGGCAGTGCTGCGCGCATATCCGCGATCAGCAGGCTGTCCGCCGCCGCCGCGCCGATGGTGAAGGCGACGAGCAGAGCGGCCTCCCCCAGCACGGCAAGGACGATATAGACGCGCCCGGCGCGCAGCGCCCTGTCGGTGCGCTCATGCACCACGAGGAAATACGCCGCCAGCGACACCGCCGCGAAGGCGACGTAAAAGGTCACCAGATCGCGTGCCAGCACCACACCCAGATTCCCCGCCAGTGTCAGACACCAGAATCCCGCGAACACCGCCGCGTCGCGCGGCGCGCGCATATAGCCCTGCGCGTGAATGCCTGCCGCCAGCCAGAGCCCCGCGATCATACCCAGCATCGCGGCGCCCCGCGCCTCCAGCCCCAGCACCACCCCGAACAGCAGATCGTCGGCGCGGGTGACCTCAACCGGCATGCCCGAGAGCGCGAGCCACAGCGCCGGCAGCGGCGCGAGCGGCAGCACTGCGAGCGCGCGCGCGCGCAGCACCGGCAACGCCACAAGCCCCCCCAGAAGCAGCGGCCAGATCAGCGCCGCCAGCGGCAGGAACGGTCCATCCCACAGCGTCATCACGGCAGGTAATCCCTTTCCACGATCAGCGTCGCCCAGCCCAGCGGACTGAAAGCGCTTGCGGCGAACAGCCCCACCGCCAGCGCGGCCGCCGCCGTTACCACCGCCGGTGCGACGATGCCCGGCGCATTCTCGCGCGGGGCGGCGCCGGTGTCAGGGGCGGGGCGAAACCAGATCCGATAGAGCAGCGGCAGGAAATAGGCCGCGTTGAGCAGCGACGACGCCGCCAGCACGCCCACCACCCAGGCCGCCCCGGCCTGCACGCCGCCGATCCCCAGATACAGCTTGCTGACGAAGCCCGCCATCGGCGGTATGCCGATCATGCCGAGCGCCCCGAGCGAGAAACACACCGACGTCCAGGGCATGCGCCGCCCCACCCCGTCAAGCTGATCGATGCGGCTGATATCGGCGTTTTCCTGATACACCCCGGCGCAGAAGAACAGGGTGATCTTCATCAGCCCCTGATGCACCAGATGCGCCAGCCCGCCGATGATGGCGAAGGGGCCTGCCAGCGCGGTGCCGAGAACGATGTAGGAGACCTGGCTGACGGTCGAATAGGCGAGGCGTTTCTTGACCTCGTCCTGCGCCAGTGCGCGCAGCGACCCCCATATCACCGTCAGCGCGGCCAGCGCGGCCAGCGCCGTGCCCATCCCCAGCCCGGTGACCAGCGCGATGCCGAAGACATCATGCACCACCCGCACGATGCCGAACGCCCCGGCCTTGACCACCGCGACGGCGTGCAGCAGCGCGCTGACCGGCGCCGGGGCGGCCATGGCGACGGGCAGCCAGCCATGCAGCGGCACCATCGCGGCCTTCACCGCCAGCCCCCCGACCATCAGCGCGAAGATCGCGCGCAGGCTGTTGTCGCTCAGCCCGCCCAGGTCGGGGCTGACGGCAAAGGCCACCGGGCCCGTCGTGCTTTCGAGCCAGATGATCCCGATCAGCAGCGCGAGGCTGCCGGGCAAGGCATAGAACAGATAGCTGCGCCCGGCGGCCAGCGACTTGTCGTCCTGCTTGTGCACCACCAGCGGCCAGGTCGAAAGCGTCAGCAACTCATAGAAGATGAAGAAGGAAATCAGAGTCCCCGACAGCGCGATCCCGGTCGTCGCCGCCACGCACAGGCTGAAGAAGCCGAAAAAGCGCGACAACTCGGCCTTCTCGCCGAAATAGGCGATCGCGTAGATGGTGGTCAGCAACCAGAGCGCGGCCGACAGCGTGATGAACAGAAGTGCCAGCGCATCCACCCGCAACACCAGATGCAGCCCCGGCGCGAAGGCAAAGCGCAGCTCGTACTCGGCGCCCCCGGCCACCTCGACCAGCATGAACGCGATCAGCCCCAGCTTGAGCACCGCCCCGCCCAGATTGAGCCCGTTGCGCCAGCCATGCGCGCGCTGCGGCAGGAAGAAGGTGATCACCGCCGGCACCAGCGAGGTGGCGAGGATCAACAGCGGCAGCGCTGCGCTCATTGCAGCCCCTCCGCCGCCGCGCCGGGGCGGTCGATGGACAGCAGCTCCACAGGCCCCGCCGACAGCACGCCCAGCACGATCGCCGCCGCCGCCAGCGCCAGCGCGACCGCCTGCACGCTGCGCGGCACCGGCGTCAGGTTCTCGGGCGGCCGGCGCGCCATCGCATGCGCCATCGGGCGGTACAGGTATCCCGCCGCCAGCAGCCCGCCGGCCGCCAGCACCAGCGACCAGCCCGGCTGACCGGCGGCGAAGGCCGAGGTCATCATCAGATACTTGGCCGTGAACCCGCCCGAGGGCGGCAGCCCCATCAGCGTGATCGCCGACAGCGCGAAGGCGAAGGCCGTCATCGGCATGGCCCGTGCGACGCCGTCCAGCCCCGACAGCCGGTCATGGCCGATGGCCCGGATCCACAACCCGGCGCACAGGAACATCGCCGCCTTGGCCCCGCCATGTGATAGCGCGTGAAATATGGCACCGTTCCAGGCGCCCGCTGCCCAGGGCTGCGCCGCCGCCGCGCCCCCGGCCAGCGGAAAGACCAGAAACAGGTATCCCAGCTGCGCCACGGTCGAATAGGCCACGATCATCTTCAGCCGGTCCTGCCGCATGGCCAGCACCGAGCCGTAGACGATGGCCGCCGCCCCCAGAAGCCCGAGCAGGTTGACCGTCATCGCCCCGGCAAAGGGCGGCAGCGCCTCGAACCACAGCCGCAGCAGGATGCAGAAGGACGCCTTCGGCACCAGCGCCGACAACAGCGCGCTCGCCGGGGCCGGGGCGCCGGAATGCGCCGGCGGCAGCCAGGCGTGGAACGGAAACAGCGCCGTCTTGACCGCCAGCCCGGCGGTGATCAGCCCGCCCGCCAGCAGCGTCGCCGGCGCCGCGGCCTCGGCGTCGGCCACGGCCTCGGCCAGCAGCACGACATCCAGCGTGCCATGCACCGCATAGAGCAGCACCGCCCCCAGCAGATAGAGAAGCGACCCGAAAAGCGCGAAGATCATGTAACGCAGCGCCGCCGCCACCGTCTCGACCTTGCCGCCCAGTGCCACCAGCGCCACCGCCGACAAGGTCAGCAACTCCAGCCCGACATAGAGATTGAACAGATCGCGCGACAGAAATACCGCAACCAGCGCCCCCCACAGCAGCAGGAGCAGCGGCCAGAACCCCTGCGCCGCGCGTCCCTCGCGCGGGCCGAGCCCGCCATGCGGCGTGCGCGCCACCGCGATCACCGCCATCATGACCAGCGTCGTCATCGCCGACAGCGTCCCGGCCAGACCGTCGAGCCGCAGCCGGATGCCCAGCGGCGGCGCCCAGCCACCGATCGCCAGCTCCTGCATGCCGCCCTGCGCCAGACTCCACAGCATCACGAGGCCGACCAGCCCCATACCGGCGGCGGTCCAGGCCGCGGCCGCCCCGCCGCGGCGCGGCCACAGCACCGCCGCCAGCGCGCCCGCCAGCGGCAGAACCAGGCTCAGCACGATGGCGGCGGCGCCGGTCATGCGTGCGGCCCCCGCGGGGCGTCGTCGTGCCCGTTCTTCGCCGTCTCATCGCCCGGCCCGTTCGGCGGGTCATCCTCGGGCAGCATCAGCGTGCCGCCGAGATGCGCAAAGCGCACGATCAGCGCGACCGCCAGCGCCGTCGCCGCCAGCGCGACGACGATCCCGGTGATGATCAGCGCCTGCGGGACAGCATCGGCCCCCATTCCGGGTGCGCGATACCCCGCCGCGCCGAACATCATGAAGATGCCGGAGCCGATCACGTTGAATGCAAGAACCCGGCGCAACAGGTTGCGATGCAACAGAAAACCGTAAACCCCCAGTCCCACGAGTCCGGCGCCGCACAGCCCGAACACCGTCGCGGCTTGTATCACGAGCGCCCCGCTCATGCCGTGCGTTCCGGCGGGCCGAGGACCAGAAGGCCCAGCATCGCGGTCAGCGACAGCGTCAGCACTGCCTCGACCGTGACCGTCACCACCTTGGCCGCGCCGGACGGCACGATCAGGAATCCCGCCGCCGACAGCCCCGCCAGCGCCAGCGCCAGGAACACCGCCGGCCCGGCGATCAGCGCGGCGCGCAGCCAGAGCGACGCGACACGCGGCGCATCGGTCAGCCCGGCCATCGCCGCCAGAAGCCAGACCGCCGCCAGCACCGTCGCACCCTGAAACGCGCCGCCGGGCTGATCGGCGCCCGCCCAGACCAGCCAAACCCCGACCAACAGCCCCACCGGCGGCAGCAGGCGGCCGAAACTGGCCAGCACGCCGCCCGGACGGGTCTGTTGTGTCAGGCCGGGGCGCCCGCCCCACGCTGCGTCGGGTGCCAGCGACCACACCCCCACAAGCGCCGCCAGCAGCACGATCGTCTCCAGCAGCGTGTCCCAGGCGCGAAAGTTCAACAGCACTGCCGTTACCGGATTCTGGAGCTGCGTGGCGGCAAGGTTTCGCGCGACCGGCGCGTGCAGGCCCTCCGGCGGCGGCAGCATCAGGAATCCCCAGGCCAGCGCCATGGCCGTCGCCAGCGCCGCCAGCAGGGCCAGCGGGCGCCCCGCCACGGGCCGGCGTGGCCCATCACGGGGCGCCCCGTTTCCGACCAGCTGCCGGTTGACGCGCCCCACGGCGGCCAGCAGCAACACCCCCGTCAGCCCGGCCCCGATCGCCGCCTCGGCCAGTCCGACATCGACGGCCCCCAGCCGCAACCAGGCCAGCGCGACCAGCAATCCGTAGACGATGAACATCACCACCGCCGTGAACATCGTCCGCGTGAACACGGCCCCCGCTGCCACGCCGAGGATCATCGCGGCCAGAATGGCATCGAACCCCGTATCGATCATCCGGCCGGGCCCCGCTGCCCCGGCGCGGCGCCGCCGTCGCGCCCGGTTCCCGGCGCGCCGCCCTGCTGCAGCGCCACGCGCGCGACGAGCTGCGCGCTGGTGCCTGCCGCCAGCAAGACCAGCGCCCAGATCAGCACGATCTTGGCCACGGCGGCCCAGCTTTCGGCCTGCACCGCCACCGCCAGCGCAATCAGCCCCAGCCCGAGATTGTCGGCCTTGGTCAGCGCATGCAGCCGGCTGTGGGTGTCGGGAAAGCGCAGGATCCCGACGGTGCCGGCCAGAAAGAAGACCAGACCGGCGGCGCTGAGAACGAGGCTGACGGCATCAATCATTCCGCTGCCCTCGGATGTCGGTCGCGTCCGCATGGGGTGCATCCTCGGCCTCCGGGTCGCCCGCGCCGCGATGGCTCGCCGCCTTGATGAAGGCCACCGCCGCGAAGGCCGCCAGCAGCGCCAGCACCAGCCCGACATTGCGCGCCTCGGGCTGCCCCGCCGCCGCGAGCAGCAGCGTCACCGCCACCCCGCCCGAGCCGATGAGCTGCGCGGCCATCATCCGGTCCGCCGAGGTCGGGCCGCGCCAGATCCGCCACAGCGCTGCCGCGATGGTCAGCAGCAAGAGCGCTGCCAGCCCGGTAAACCACGCCGCCATCAAGCTGACCCCGCGCCCGCATCGGGCGGTTTGCCGCCAGCGCCCGTATCGGGCCGTTTGCCGCCAACGCCCGTATCGGGCCGTTTGCCGCCAACGCCCGTATCGGGCGACGACTCGCTGGATCGCGGGGCTGCCGGCGCGGCATCGGCCCGTCCCAGCATGCGCGCGATGCGCGCCTCCTCCAGCCGTACGGCGCCTTCCAGATGCTGATCCGCATCGAGCATATGCACCAGCAGCTTGCCCTCGCGCGTGCCCGCGACCAGCGTGCCGGGCATCAGCGAAAACTCAGCCCCCAGCGCGACCTTGCCGCCATCGGGCAATTGCGAGGGCACGGAGGCCCAGCCCGGGTTCAGTGGCATGCGGGGGTGAAAGGCGCGCCACGCCACATCCACCCCCCCCAGAAGCGAACGCCACAGGAAACCGGGCAGCAGCGTCAGGAACCTGAGCACCCGCAGCGGTCGCTGCGGCGGCAGCAGCCGCAGGCTCAGCCAGGTCGCGGCCGCAACCGCCGGGCCGCCAAGCAGCAGCGCCTCGCGTGCATCGGCTCCCAGCGCCGGCAGGATCGGCGCCAGAATCAACGCGCGCTTCAGCGCGCTGCGCAGCATTGCGGTGTGGTTGCCCGGCCCGTTCGTCATGATGCCCGCAGCATCGCGAATCCCGCGCCATTGTTCAATCCGCCGCAACGCATCGGGCGATGCCGTTGCGGCCGAAACATTGCGCACACCATATTGAAAAGAGATGAGATGCGTCGCGCCCTGCCCGCATGGCACAGTCAGGTTGGCGCACGGGCCCCGCGCCCGGCTTGGGAGGCCGCCATGAACCGGATCCTGCAGGCGATGAGCGACCCGCCAACCCGGCACCGGATGGGGCGCAACTTCGAGGTTGTCACCGACGAGGTCTTTACCATCATCCGCTGGGCCGTGGTGGTGGGCTTTGCCCGCTACATCGCGCGTGTCGAGCAGACGCTGGCCTTCACGCTGGCCTCGTATGCGCTGGTGGCGCTGCTGTTCGGCTATATCCTGTCGCGCTTTCTGTTGCGCCCCGAGTTGCGCCTCTTCGACGAGCCGATGCCGGTCTGGAAACGGTTCTTGCAGTTCATGGCCAATTTTCTGCTCTGTTTCGTCGGCTTTCTTGCGGTTATGTACGGCATCGAATCGCTGTCACAGGCAGTTATCCGCATGCAGTTCGTACCGGCGCCCGAGGATGTCTACAGATAACCCCCCGCAATTGCGCGACTATATCCGAACGATTCCGGATTTCCCGCAGCCGGGCGTGCAGTTTCGCGATGTCACGACCCTGCTGGGCGACGCGCGCGGCTTTCGCATGGCGGTGGATCGGCTCGTCCATCCGTTTGCCGGAACCGGGATCGACTGTGTCGCCGGGCTGGAGGCGCGCGGGTTCATTCTGGGCGGCGCCGTCGCACATCAGCTCGCCGTTGGATTCATTCCCGTGCGCAAGGCCGGCAAGCTGCCCGGCGCCACCATAGCGCAGAGCTACGCGCTGGAATACGGCGAAGCGGTCCTTGAAATCCATGACGATGCCATCGCAGCCGGCCAGCGCGTGCTTCTGGTCGATGATCTGCTGGCCACCGGCGGCACCGCCGAGGCCGGGGTGCGGCTGATCGAGCGGCTGGGCGGCGAGGTCGCCGGCTGCGCCTTCGTGGTCGAGCTGCCCGCGCTGGGCGGGCGCCGGCTGTTGACGCAGATGGGCCTGCAGGTGCACGCGCTTTGCGCGTTCGAGGGGGATTGATACGGACCGATTGCGCGCATCGTCCGACAGGCAGGGGGACAGCATGGACCATGACGATCTGCGCACCTGGTCGCGCCATGCCGCCGACTGGATCCGCGACTATCACGCGACGCTGCGCACCCGCCCGGTGCGCGCGCCGCTGGAGCCGGGGCGAACCGCCGCGCAGCTTCCGGCGCAGGCGCCCGAGGCGCCGGAACCGGTCGCCGAAATCTTCGCTGATTTCGAGGCGTTGGTGCCCGATGCGATGACGCATTGGCAGCATCCGCGCTTCTTCGCCTATTTCCCCGCCAACGCCGCCCCGGCCTCGATGCTGGCCGAACAGCTCGCCAACGGCCTCGCGGCGCAATGCATGCTGTGGCAGACCGCCCCCGCCGCGACCGAGATGGAGCAGGTCGTCACCGGCTGGCTGCGCGACGCGCTGGGGCTGGGCGACCGGTTCTCGGGCACCATTCATGACAGCGCGACGACCGCGACGCTGGCCGCGGTTCTGACAATGCGCGAACGCGCGCTGGACTGGCGGGGCAATACGCGCGGGCTCGCGGCGGGGCCGGTGCTGCGGCTCTACGCGTCGGCGCAGACGCATTCCTCGGTGGACAAGGCGGCGCGGGTCGCCGGGTTGGGGCAGGACAATCTGGTGAAGGTGGCCACCGACGGCGATCATGCGATGTGCCCGCAGGCACTTGCCGCGGCGATCCGCGAGGACCGCGCGGCCGGGCATGTCCCCGCCGGGGTGATCCTGTGCGTCGGCGGCACGGGCATCGGCGCCTTCGATCGCGTGGCCGAATCGGTCGAGGTGGCGCGGCGTGAGGGCGTGCCCACCCATGTCGATGCCGCCTGGGCCGGGTCGGCGATGATCTGCCCGGAATTCAGGGATTTATGGGCAGGAGTTGAAGGCGCTGACAGTGTCGTCGTCAACCCGCATAAATGGCTTGGGGCGCAGTTCGACTGCGCGGTGCAGTTCCTGGCCGACCCATCCGCGCAGCAACGCACGCTGGGGCTGCGCCCCGATTACCTGCACACCCCGGGAGCCGGGGAGGTCACGGATTTCAACGAATGGACGCTGCCGCTGGGGCGCAGCTTCCGCGCGCTCAAGCTGTGGTTCGTGCTGCGTGCCTATGGGCTGGAGGGGTTGCGCGCGCGTATTCGCGGCCATGTGGCCTGGGCGCAGGAGCTGTGCACCGCGCTAGAGGCACTGCCGCAGATCGAGATCGTCACGCCGCCGGCGCTGTCGCTGTTCACCTTCGCACTGCGCGCGGGCGATGCGGCGACGGCGGATCTGCTTGCGCGCATCAATGACGACGGGCGCATCTATCTGACGCAGACACGCCATGACGGCCGTTTCGTGATCCGTGTGCAGGTGGGCCAGTTCGACTGCACCCGCGACGATGTGATGATGGTGCGCGATGTCGTGGCCGAGCTGACGGGCAGGTCTGCCCGGGGCGGGCCTTGACGCGAAAGCCCCGGATCGGGCCCGGAGCGGCCCGCGCGAAACCGGCGGCGCACGCATGCAAGGGCCGGCAATGCGAAAAGGGGCGGCCCGCGCCGCCCCTTTCCAGTGAGTCAAGGGCCCTCGCGCCTCAGAAGCGGAACGAACCGCGCAGCGAGATCGTCGTGGCTTCGACCCGGTTGCCGATATTGCCGAAATTGCTGAAGCGGTGATACATCAGCTCGCTGCCGACCGAGAACTGGTCGGTCACCATGTGCTCGACGCCCGCGCCGACCAGCCAGCCATTGTCGCTTCCGGCACCGCCACTGGTCGAGGCGCGCGCAGCACCGCCAAGGCCGTAGACCATGGTGTCCGGGCCGACCGCGACCCCGCCGCGCAGTTTCAGGCGCGCAACATCGTCAAGCGTGTTGCCGGCGCCAAGGCCGAGATCCATGTAATCCCACTCGATCTCGCCGCCGAGGATGAAGCCGCCCATGTCCTGCGTATAGCCGGCATGAACCCCGATGAACGGATCGCTGCCGCTCAGGGGGGCATTGTTCACATTGGCGTCGGCGTAACCGACCTGACCACCGACATAGCCGCCGGTGAAATTGCGCATCGTCGGCGCGGGCGCGACGGTGGGCTGCTGGACCGTCGGCTCGGCGGGCGCCGGTTGCTGTGTCCCCGCAAGGGCCGGCGCGGCGAGTGCAGCGGCGAGGCCAAATGCGATGAGTCCCTTCATGGAGTGTTTCCTGCTCCTGGTTGGTGGATATGCGTTCATTTCCGCGATACAGGTGGCGCGCAGTGCGCTCCAGACAAGAGATCGTGCTCTCCAAATATCGTGAAAAGGCGGGCTCTCGCCGATTATCAGGGGGGTATGTTGCCCCCTTGCCACATGCCGCCTTCACTGCAGCCGCAGGTCGCCCAGTTCGGCGCGGACGGTCACGCCGGTATCGTCGCTGTCGGAGGAAATCGCCACCCCCACCAGCACCCCGGCGGGCCCATCGAAGGCGCGACGGTGATACGCGTTCAGATCGACCGTTTCGTCATGGGCGCCGGGCTCGGCGGGGCGCAGGATGACGCTGGTCCCGCGCCCGCGCATGTAGGGGCTGGGCACCAGCGTACCTGGTGGGCGCTGCCCGCCCCACACGAAAAGCAGCGTGCGAGCCGCGCGGTTGCGCAGCAGCCGTGACAGGGACGTGTCCGGCGACAGTTGCGACGCCGAGCGCTGGTCGAGGAACACGAAATAGACCGAGATGTTGCGATCCTCGCCGCCGCGCTGCGACAGATCGGTCGGGGGCACCGACTCCGCGACCCGCCACCACCAGCTTGCCTGCCGCGCCGCGCGCAACGCTTCGGGCACGGGCCGGTAGATCACCGACGAGCTTTGCTCGGCCGTGATGCCGACCGAGTCGCCGCGCAACGCGTAGCGCGTGGCGGGGATGCCGCTGAAGGTCAGCGCCTCCCAACTGTCGTCGAAGGCAAGTGTCGAAGCCCAGGCCGGTGCCGGAATCATGCTGGCAGCCGCGCCGGCGATGAGGAACTGTCTGCGCCGCATTGCAAACCCCTTCCGATTGAGATGCTGCAAGGGGATACGCACCGCAGCATCCATCGGTTTCGCACCCGCGCAGATGTGATGCGCGCGCCAGCGCCGGTCAGCCTTGCGCCTTCTCTTCCAGGCGCATCCATTCGGTCTCGGCCGCCTGCAGCGCCGATTGCCGCGCCGCCAGCGCTTCGGTGGCCTTGTTGAACTTCACCGGCGCGCGCTGGAACAGTTCGGGATCGGCCAGAAGCTCTTCCAGGCGGGCGATTTCGGCTTCCAGCCGCTCGATCTCGTCGGGCAGCGCATCGAGGCGGTGACGCTCGGTAAAGCTCAGCCCGCCGCCCTCCGGCCCGCCCCGGGAGGTCGCCGCGTCCGCCGCTGCGCGGCTGCGTCCGGGCTTGTGCGTCCCGCCGCGCCCGCGCCCGCCCTGCCCGGCGCCGCTGTCGTCGCGCGGACCGGCGTCGCGCTGCCCTGCATCGCGCTGCGCGACATAGTCACTGTATCCGCCGGCATAGACCGTGGCGCGTCCGTCGCCCTCCATCGCCACCGTGGTGGTGGCGACGCGGTCGATGAAGTCGCGGTCATGACTGACCAGCAGCACGGTCCCCTCATAGGCGCCCAGCAGATCCTGCAACAGATCCAGCGTCTCGACATCGAGGTCGTTCGTCGGCTCGTCGAGCACCAGGAGATTGGATTGCCGCGCCATGATCCGCGCCAGCAGGAGCCGCGCGCGCTCGCCGCCCGACAGGGCGCGCACCGGGGCACGGGCCTGACCCTCGTCGAAAAGGAATTCCTTGAGATAGCCGACCACATGGCGCGGCTGACCGCGCACCATCACCTGATCGTGCTGGCCCGAGACGCGCATCTGCGGATCGTCCGTCAGGTTCTGCCACAGAGTCGCGTCGTGATCGAGCCGCGCGCGGGTCTGGTCGAATTCGGCGATCTCCAGATTGGTGCCCAGCCGCACTGCGCCGCTGTCGGGCGTTTCCGTTCCGGTCAGCAGGCGCAGCAGGGTGGTCTTGCCCGCGCCGTTCGGGCCGACCAGCGCGACCCGGTCGCCGCGCAGCACCTTGAGCGAGAAATCGCGCAGGATCGTCCGGTCGCCGAACCGCTTGGTCAGCCCGCGCGCCTCGACGACCAGCTTGCCCGATTGGCCCCCGGACTCGAGCGCCATCTCCGCGGTGCCCTGCCGGCGGATCATGTTGCGGCGCTGTTCGCGCAGCGCCTGCAGCGCGCGCATGCGCCCCTGATTGCGTTTGCGCCGGGCGCTGATGCCCTCCACCGCCCAGCGGGCCTCGGCCTTGATGCGCCGGTCCAGCTTGTGGCGCTGCGCGTCCTCCTCTTCCCAGACCTTGTCGCGCCAGGCCTCGAAATCGGCGAAGCCGCGCTCGCGCCGGCGGACGATGCCCCGATCGACCCAGAGCGTCGCGCGCGTCAGTTCGGACAGGAAGCGCCGGTCGTGCGAGATCAGCACGAACCCGTTGCGGGTGCCGCGCAGCCAGTCCTCGAGCCATTCGATGGCCGCGATGTCGAGGTGGTTTGTCGGCTCGTCGAGCAGCATCAGCTCGGGCGGGTCGGCCAGCAGGCGCGCCAGCGCGGCGCGCCGCCGCTCGCCGCCGGATGCGTTCTCGGCGGCGAGGGCCGGGTCGAATTTCAGCCCTTCGGCCATGATCTCGGCACGGTAGCTTTCGGCCGGGTCCAGATCGGCGGCGGCGAACGCGCCCAGTGTCTGGAAATCGCTGAAATCTGGGTCCTGTTCCAGGTAGCCGACGCGCACCCCCGGCGCGCAGCTGCGCTGTCCGCGATCGGGTTCGGTCAGCCCGGCCATGACCCGCATCAGTGTCGACTTGCCGGCGCCATTGCGCCCCACCAACGCGACTCGATCGCCCTCATGCACCACGAGGTCGAGCCCGTCGAAAAGCGGCGTGCCCCCGAATCCGAGTGATATATCCGAAAGTTGCAAAAGGGGTGCGCGCGCCATGCCAAGCAGCTATCGCCGCGCCCGCGCGGCGTCAAGATCGCACCGCCCGCGCGGCGTCAGGGTCGTACGCTGCCCCGGGTCGCGCCCGGCGCCGCGACGGCCGGGCGGACGGCGGGTGCGGGGGCCGCCTCCCCGGCGCCCTGCGCGGCGGTGGCGCGCAGCAGCCGCTTGCGCGCGGGCGGCATCGCCGCGATCTCGAGCCCGGTAAAGACATGCAGTGTGTTCAGGTCGGGGTCGACAACGGCATGATCCGACACCCAGCCGCCCATGGACAGATAGCTGCGCAGCAGCGGCGGCATCCGCTGCAACGCGCGGCGACGGTCCGGCGCGCGCCCGCGCAGCATGCGCGCAAAGCGCACGACGCGCGACGCCTTGATGCGCGGGCGCCACTGCGCCGGGGCGAGGTGCCGCTCGCGCAGCAGCGCGAAGCTGTCGAGGTAACGCTCGGCGTCGGTGCCGTGAAAGGACGAACAGCCGATCAGCATGCCCGCGCGGTGGGTGTCGACATAGCGTGTCAACGCCGCCCAGGCGAGGCGCAGGATGTCAGGGTCACGGCGCTCGGGGTGCATGCAGAAACGGCCCATCTCAATCAGGGGGCCGGAAAAGCTGCGCAACCCGTCGAGGGCATAATGCTGCGCGGCATAGCTGTGTCCGAGCTGGCTGCCATCGCGCAGCGCCATGACCCGGAAACAGGCGACCGAGGCGCCATCGTGGATATCCTCGATCAGAACGTGATCGAAGGTCGCATCGAAGGCATCCCGGTCCAGGCCGTCCCGGGCGTCGGCGGCCCCGTCGCGCCCGGCGCGAAAGGCGCGAAAGCGCAGGCGCTGCGCCTTGCGAATGTCACAGGGATCGGCGGCGAAGCGCGCTGCGTAGCGCCCCATGCTGAGCAACGGCATCAGAAACCTCCGGGGTTGGCGGCGCGTCCATACGCGTTAATTATGAAAGGAAAGCATCAGCACGCAAGGCTAGAGAGATGGCACGCAACGGAACCCGCGATCACGAGCTCGACAAGATCCAGAAATCCGATGCGGAATGGCGCGCCCAGCTGACCGATCTGGCCTATCGGGTGACACGCCAGCACGCGACCGAACGTGCCTTCACCCATGACGATTTTCCGTCCGTTCCCGGGCAGTTCCATTGCGTGTGCTGTGGCACCGAGCTGTTCGATCAGGCGCACAAGTTCGATTCGGGAACGGGCTGGCCATCCTTCTGGCAACCGATCGACCCCGCCGTGATCGGCACGCGCGAGGATCGCAAGCTGTTCATGCGCCGTACCGAGGTGCATTGCGCACGCTGCGAGGCGCATCTGGGCCATGTCTTTCCCGACGGCCCGCCACCGACCGGGCTGCGCTACTGTCTCAACGGGGTGGCCCTGACCTTCGAGCCGGCCGCCGACTGAGCAGCGTCTCCATGCATGCCGGCGAAGGCGCGCGACGCGATCTCCGGTGCGCGGCTCAGCCTTCGGGCCGGTTCAGGAACTGCGCCGGGTTGAAGCCGAGGTTTCCAAAGAGCCGGCGCAGCGGTCCACGCGCGCGGATCGGATCATCGGTGACGCGCCGCGACAGAGCGACGATCTGGCCATCCTCCAGCCCGAAGCGTTCGATATTGGCCAGCCGGTCATCGGCGGTGAAGCTGAGCGCGACGACCTCGCGTTCGATCTCTTCGGGGGCGTTGTAGGTTTCGTGGCGCCAGCGGCTTTGCACGTAGTACCAGCTGTCGCCCTGCATCAGCCCTTCCGATGTGGGCTGACCGATCGCCGCGGCCACGGACTCGCGGGTGTCCTGCCCCACCTCGAGCTGCGCGAGCTCGGTATCGGTCGGGACATAGCCGTGATTGCGAAAGGTCGCCGCGCAGGCGGCCAGCGCCAGCAGCGCCACGCCCAGAAGCGCTCTGCGCATTCCCGAACCGCCCTTGATCATTGCGCCCTCATGCCCATTTCTGACCCGCCTCTTGTTCCGCTTACAGAACGACGGCACAGTATTCAAGATTCGCGGCGCATCGCCGGTCGCCGCAGAACGCCACCCGCCACCCATGAAGGCCAGCATGACCGAGTCCACCGCCAACACATCAACAGCGCCCGGCGTGTCGATGCCGGTGGCACATCCGCTGCGCGTTGCCGGGCTTTCCGGACGCGCGCCGGTGACCATCGACATCGCGCCGGACGCGGCGCAGCGCGACGCCATCGCCGCGTGGCTCGGCATCGAGGGGGTGCCCGCGCTGTCGCTGCGCGGCCGGCTCGTTGCCGACGGACGGCGCGACTGGCGGCTCGAGGCGCGGCTTGTCGCGCAGGTCGCGCAGCGCTGCGGCGTCAGCCTGCAGCCGGTGACCACGCGCATCGACGAGTCCGTACTGCGCCGATACGTTGACGGGCTCGAACTGCCGCAGGAGGCGGAGATGGAAGTGCCCGAGGATGACACCCGCGAACCGCTGGGGGACGTCATCGACCCCGCGGCCGTGATGCTGGAGGCGCTGGCGCTGGCGGTGCCGCCGTTTCCGCGCCGGGATGACGCGCCGGTGCCGGGCGCGACCGTGGTCACCGAACCGGGCAAGCCCCCCATGCGCGACGAGGACGCCCGCCCTTTCGCGGCCCTTGGCGCGTTGCGCGACCGGCTTTCCGGATCCGATGGCGGCACGGGCGGCGCGGGGCCGGAAGGCGACGACTCGGACACAACCCGCTGAGCCCGCCGGAAAACGCTTGCGCCGGCGATCAAAGCCGCTATTTTCGCGCCCTCAGTTGAGGTTGGGGTTGGACAGCGCACCGCATGGATGTATGGGCGGGCCAGATCCGAACGAATCCCGTAGACGCATGACGCCGGCACGCGGCCGCGCCATGCCATGGCAAACGATCCGAGGTGGAAGAATGGCCGTCCAGCAGAACAAGGTAACCCGTTCGCGCCGCAACATGCGCCGCGCCCATGACGGGCTCGTCGCCGCGAATCCGAATGAATGCAGCAATTGCGGTGAGCTGAAGCGCCCCCATCACGTCTGCGCCAGCTGCGGACACTATGACGGGCGCGAGATCATCGCCACCGCCGACGAAGTCGATCTCGACGACGACGCGGCATAAGCCGCACGACCGGCGGCCCGCATCATGTCGAAGGCGCACAGCACAGAGGCGGCGGGCACCGGCGATCAGACGCAGCGCATCACGGTTTCCGTGGACGCCATGGGCGGCGACCACGGCCCCGCCACCGTAGTTGCCGGGCTGGTCGCCTCCGCGCAGCGCAACCCCGACATCGCCTTCATCGTGCATGGCGACGAGGGCGTGCTGCGCCCGCTCCTGGAACGCCGGAGCGAACTCGCCGGCCGCTGCAAGCTGCGTCACGCGCCCGAAGTGGTGACGATGGAGGACAAGCCCGCGCAGGTGATGCGCAATGGGCAGAACACCTCCATGTGGTCGGCCATCGAGGCAGTGCGTGACGGTGACGCCGTCGCCGCCGTCTCATGCGGCAATACCGGCGCGCTGATGGCGATTTCCATGATCCGCCTGCGCAAGCTCGCAGGCGTGAACCGGCCGGCGATCGCCTGCCTGTGGCCGTCGCGCAATCCGCAGGGCTTCAATCTGATGCTCGATGTCGGCGCGGATGTGCGCGCCGATGCCGAGGATCTGCTTCAGTTCGCGATGATGGGCGCCTCCTATGCGCGCAACGGATTCGATCTGGCGCGCCCGCGCGTCGGGCTGCTCAATGTCGGCACCGAAGAGCACAAGGGCCGGGCCGAGTTGAAGGCCGCGCATGAGCTGATCAGCCGGGCGACGGAGGCCGGCGCGCTGGATTTCGTGGGCTTCGTCGAGGGCGGCGACATCCCCTCGGACCGGGTCGACGTGATCGTCACCGACGGGTTTACCGGCAATATTGCGCTCAAGACCGGCGAGGGAACCGCCACGCTGATCCGCGATTTCCTGGGCGAGGCGTTTCGCAAGACGCCGCTGTCGCGGATCGCGGGGCTTCTGGCGCTGACCTCGCTCAAGCGACTGCAGAAACGCATCGATCCGCGCCGCTTCAATGGCGGTGTCTTCCTCGGTCTGAACGGGACAGTCGTCAAGTCGCACGGCGCCGCGGATGCCACCGGCGTCTCGGCGGCGATCAAGCTGGCGTTCCAGCTCGGCCAGGCCGGGTTTCAGGATCGGCTCGCGGCGCGGGTTGCATCCGTGGCATCGACAGCGCAGGTTGAGCCTCAGGCCGACCCCATCGGCGGCGACACACAAGCAGACGGTGACAGGGAATGACGACAACTCGTGCCGTTGTCCTCGGAGCCGGGCATTACCTGCCCGAAAGGGTCGTTCCCAACAGCGAGTTCGAAGCCACGCTCGACACCTCGGATGAATGGATTCGCTCGCGCTCGGGGATCGAACGGCGCCATTTTGCCGCCGCGGAGGAGACGACGTCCTCCATGGCGGTGAAGGCCGCGCAGGCCGCGCTGACGGATGCGGGGCTGCAGGCCGACGATATCGACGCGATCATCGTGGCCACATCGACACCGGATCTGACCTTCCCGTCGGCTGCGACGATGGTACAGTCCGGGCTGGGGATGACGCGCGGTTTCGCCTTCGATGTGCAGGCCGTATGCGCCGGGTTCGTCTTCGCCATCTCCAACGCGCAGGCCATGCTTGTCGCCGGTCAGGCGCGACGGGTGCTCATCATCGGGGCCGAGACTTTCAGCCGGATCATGGACTGGACTGACCGCAGCACATGCGTGCTGTTCGGCGACGGCGCGGGTGCCGTCATCGTCGAGGCGCAGGAGGGCAGCGGAAGCACCGCCGATCGCGGGGTGCTGTCGGTCGATCTGCATTCCGACGGGCGCTATCGCGACGCTCTCTATGTCGATGGCGGCGTCGCCACGACGGGCAGTTCCGGGCATCTGCGCATGCAGGGCAAGGAAGTTTTCCGCCACGCCATAGAGAAGCTGGCCGAAACCGCAGAGGCGGCGCTCGAAAAGGCGGGGCTGGGGCCGGCCGATCTGGACTGGATCGTGCCGCATCAGGCCAATCTGCGCATCATCAAGGGCACGGCGCAGAAGCTCGGCGTGCCGATCGAGCGGGTCATCGTCACCGTCCAGGATCACGGCAACACCTCCGCAGCCTCGATCCCGCTGGCGCTGTCGGTGGCCTATCATCGCGGGCAGATCCGACGCGGCGACCTTCTGTTGCTGGAGGCGATCGGCGGCGGGCTGGCCTGGGGCGCTGTCACGCTGCGCTGGTGATGGGTGAAGCTTGTTTTCCAAGTCGTTGAGATTGACTCGGAAAACCTTTGCGCCCAAACTCCGGTGGCCCGAGGGGAGGTGTCGAGATGAGCCAGAAGACCCTGACGCGCATGGATCTGAGCGAAGCTGTGTTTCGCGAAGTCGGCCTGTCGCGTAACGAATCCGCCCAGCTTGTCGAAAGCGTGCTGCAACACATGTCCGACGCGCTCGTGCAGGGCGAGACGGTCAAGATATCCTCGTTCGGCACCTTCAATGTGCGCGACAAGGGGCCACGCGTGGGACGCAATCCCAAGACCGGCGAGGAGGTGCCGATCCATCCGCGGCGCGTGCTCAGCTTCCGGCCGTCGCACATCATGAAGGACCGTGTGGCGCGGGGCAACAAGGGGCGGGCATGAGCAAGGCGCCCGACGCGTTCCGAACCATCAGCGAGGTCGCCGAGATCCTCGACACCCCGGCGCATGTGCTGCGCTTCTGGGAAAGCCGCTTCAACCAGCTGCGGCCGGTCAAGCGCGCGGGGGGGCGGCGCTACTACCGGCCCTCGGACCTGGCGCTGCTGGCCGGCATCCGCAAGCTGCTTCACGACGACGGCATGACCATCCGGGGCGTGCAGAAGCTGCTGCGGGAGCGCGGTGTGAAGCATGTCGCCTCGCTGGCGCCGCTGCCGGACCTGCTGCACGACTCCGATGATCTGCCGGATGCCGTGCAGGCCGCGATGTCCGATGCCGCCACCGAGGCCGGGTCCCACACCGCGGCTGCCACGGATGCCGATCTCGAAATGGGGGCCGATGCCGGCTCCGGCGCCGACAGCGACACCGATAGCAATGACGCGGCGGCGGTTCGGGCCGCGCTGGACGCCGCGGCTGCGCCGCCCTGCCCGCCCGCACCGGCGCCGACCGAAGGCGCCCCCCGCGAGGGCGCTGACGCCGATGATCTAACCGGAACCATCCGCAGCGCGGCTGCCGCTGCGGCCGGACCCGACGCCGCTGCGGACACCCCGCTGGCGCCTTCCGGCAAGGCGGATGGGCCGGAGTCCGTCCACCGCAGCGAGGTGGCCCGCTTGCGCGCGCTGTCGCCGCAGTCGGCACGCGGGCAGCGCGCGGCGTTGCGGCGCCTTCACGCGCGGCTGCGCAACCTGCATGCCCGCGTCGAGTCGCAGGCGGGCGCCCTGCGCTGAGCGCGGCCGATGCGTCCGAAATTCGCGCTTGCCCCTGCCGACAAAACAGGTATTTGTGGCGCCGTTCGGGCCGTGGCGCAGCCTGGTAGCGCGTCCGTCTGGGGGACGGAAGGTCGTGAGTTCGAATCTCGCCGGCCCGACCAGAACATCTCCGCCCGCATCGGCTCGGCCGGCGCGGGCGGTGTCGTATCCGGCATGGGGAATGGGGCTCGGGCATGATGGCGGCAGGTACGGGCGTGCTTCCGGCGCAGATGCTGCGCGCACTGATCGCCGACGGAACCATCGAGGCCGGGCCCGCGATCGACCCCGCGCAGGTGCAACCCGCCAGCCTGGACCTGCGGCTCGGCCGCACCGCATGGCGCGTGCGGGCGTCTTTTCTGGCCGGACAGGGCAACAGTGTCGCGCGGCGGCTGCCGGATTTCGAGATGCATCGGTTTTCCCTGGACGAGGGCGCCGTTCTGGAGCGTGGCTGCGTCTATGTCGTGCCGCTGCTGGAACGGGTGCGCCTGCCCGCCGATGTCAGCGCGGTCGCCAACGCCAAGAGCTCGACCGGGCGGCTGGACCTGCTGACCCGCGTGATCACCGATGACGGGACCGAATTCGACCGCGTCAACGCGGGCTACGACGGCCCGCTTTACGCCGAGATCTGCCCGCGCTCCTTCTCGGTTCTGGTGCGTCCGGGGATGCGGCTCAACCAGATACGTCTGCGGCGCGGCCAGGCGGTTCTGGATGACGACGCGCTCAGAGCGCTGCATGCGCGCGAGACGCTGGTGGCCGGCGGCCCTGCCGTGATCGATGACGGGCTGGGCTTTTCGGTGGATCTGCGCCCGGCGCAGGGCGATCTGGTCGGCTACCGGGCGCGGCCGCATAGCGGGGTGATCGATCTCGACAGGCTGGGCCACTACGATCCCGCCGAATTCTGGGACCGTATTCACACGCGCGCGCAGCGGGTGATCCTGGACCCCGACGCCTTCTATATCCTCGTCAGCCGCGAGGCGGTCCACATCCCGCCCGACTACGCTGCCGAGATGGCCCCCTATCTGGCGATGGTCGGCGAGTTTCGCGTGCATTATGCCGGGTTCTTCGATCCCGGATTCGGCCATGCGGCGGCAGGCGGGTCCGGCGCGCGCGGAGTGCTGGAGGTGCGCTGCCGCGAGGCGCCCTTCGCGCTGGAGCATGGTCAGGTTGTCGGGCGGCTGGTTTTCGAGCGCATGGCGCAGACACCCGATACGCTCTACGGGACGGGCACCGGGTCAAGCTATCAGGGCCAGGGGCTCAAGCTGTCCAAGCATTTCCGCGCACCTGACGCCGTTTAGGGCATGGCCGGGCGGGGCGGCGGCGGGCTCCCGCCCGTCTTCCCCGCCTTCCGGCGGGTCATCCCGTTGGGCCCGGCCGTGCGCCGCCGAAGGGCGGCGCAGGGCGGCACGGTTCAGCCCGGCCATCATCTCGCTGCCCGCGCGCTGGGATCGAACGGACCATCAATCCGCCGTCGCCCCTACCGGTCGGCGTCGGATCTGCCGGGATCGGATGCGGAGGGGTCGGCCCGGTCGTCGTCACGCCGACGCGGCTGCGGCGGCGGCGCGTCGCTGACGCGGTCGGCGGGCGGCTTTTCGGACGCTGTGTCCGATCGCGCGCGCTGCCCACGATCGTCGAGGCGCTGGCGCTGACCGCCGCCGCCCCTGCGCCCGCCACCCATCATGCCGCCGAGGCCGCGGCTTATGCCACGGCGCATCACTTGGGCGATGAAGATGCGGATCACCATGCTGATCATTCGGTTCATGTCTCAGTCCTCGAAAAGTTCGCTCTGCCCGTCCCGGGGCGTGTCGTCTTCGTCATCACTGTCGGAGCGCGCGGCGTCGCTGCCGGCGGGAGGCGGCCGGCTGTCCAGAAGGCCGGCGGCGCGCAATTCGGCGAGGCCGGGCAGATCGCGCGACGATTCCAGCCCGAAATGGTCCAGAAACGCCTCGGTGACGACGAATGTCACCGGCCGTCCCGGTGTCATGCGGCGGCGTCCGAAGCGGATCCAGTCCAGCTCCAGCAGCTGATCCACGGTGCCGCGCGACACCGCGACGCCGCGAATCTCCTCGATCTCTGCGCGCGTCACCGGCTGATGATAGGCGATGATGGCCAGCGTCTCCAGCGCGGCGCGCGACAGCTTGCGCGTCTCCACCACCTCGTGATGCATCAGAAAGCCCAGATCCGGCGCGGTGCGCAGCGCCCAGGCCTGACCCACCCGCACCAGCTCGACCCCGCGCCCGGCATAACGCTGACGCAGCCGCTGCACCGCCTCGGCCGGGTCGCAGCCGCGCGGCATGCGCGCGCCCATCTGCGCCGAGGTCATGGGCTCCGCGCTGGCAAAGAGCAGGGCCTCGACCATGCGTTCCTGCTCGGGCATGGGCGGCGGGCCGAACAGCGTATCGGGCGCGTCGCTGCCAGGCGTCGTCGCGGTGCCCTCGCGTGCGGTGTCGTCCTGCGCCCCCGCCGTCATCGCCGCGGCCGCATCTCGATGGGGGCGAAGGTCGTGTCCTGGCGCAGCTGCACGGCACCGGTGCGCGCCAGTTCGAGCGCGGCAGCGAAGGTCGAAGCCGTGGCCGAGCGACGCCGCGCCGGATCCTGCCGCCACTCGGGCGGCAGGAAGCTTTCGAGGGTGCGCCAGTCCGGCACATGGCCGACAAGCCCGCGCAGCCGGTCCAGCGCGGCCTCCGGCGCGAATATCTCGGTGCGATCGAACGCATAGGGGCGGAACTCGTCGCGCGTGCGCAGCCGCGCATAAGCACGCATCAGGTCCAGCAAACTGGCCTCGTAGCGCAGCGAGCGGTTGCGCGACGCGCGCTCGGGCATGCCGCGCGCAAAGACGTCGCGCCCCTTGCGCGGACGCGCGAGCAGCCGTTCGCCCGCCTCGCGCATGGCCTGCAGCCGTTCCAGCTGAAACGCCAGATGCGCGGCCATCTCGGCGCCGCTGGGCCCGTCATCGGCCGGGTCCGGCGGCAGCAGCAGGCGCGATTTCAGATAGGCCAGCCACGCCGCCATCACGAGATAATCGGCCGCCAGCTCGATGCGCAGGGAGCGGGCATGGCCGACAAAGCCCAGATACTGCTCGGCCAGCTGCAGCACGGAGATACGGCGCAGATCCACCTTCTGACTGCGCGACAGCGACAACAGCACATCGAGCGGCCCCTCGAAGCCATCGACATCGACGATCAGCGCTTCGGCCGCCATGCGCTCGGCAACGCCGGGCGGGGTCTGCTTGCCGTCGGACTGCGTGCCGTCTTCAGCCATCGCCTTCGCCGTTCATCAATGCCTCAAGCTCGGCTTCCAGCCCGGCGATGTCAACCGGCTCGGCGTCGCGCCGCGCCGCAAGGGCGGCGTCTGCCCGCCGCGCGGCGCGCGGTCCCAGCGTGCCCGCCGCCGCGGCGACGTCCTCCATCTCGGACAGGACGCCGCTGCAGTGCAGGATGATGTCGCACCCCGCTTTCAACGCCGTGCGGCTGCGCGCGGCCATGCTGCCGCGCAGGGCGCCCATGCCGATATCATCGGTCATCAACAGGCCCTCGAAGCCGATATCGCGGCGCATGATATCCACCAGCACCGGTGAGAGCGTGGCCGCTCCGCCGGTATCAAGCGCCCCGTACACCACATGCGCCGTCATCGCCATCGGCAGATCCGCCAGCGCCCGGAACGGCACGAAATCCGTGGCGCGCAGCGTCTCGGCATCGGCGGTGACGAGCGGCAGTTCGGCATGGCTGTCGCTTCCGGCCCGGCCATGGCCGGGAATATGCTTGAGCACCGGCAGCACGCCCCCCGCCAGCAACCCCTGAGCCACGGCGCGCGCGCGTGCCACCACCTGCGCGGCATCGGTGCCGTAGCAGCGGTCGCGCAGAAAGGCATGCGTCGTCGCGGTCGCGATATCGGCAAGCGGGGCACAGTTGACATCGATGCCGACGTTGCGAAGCTCCTCGGCGATGATCCTGTAGCGCAGATGGAACGCCCGCGGCGCGGCCGCGCCGGTGCTGCGCGCGAAATCCAGCGGCGGCGTCCAGTCGCGCCATTGTGGCGGGCCGAGTCGCTGAACGCGCCCGCCCTCCTGGTCGATCAGCACCGGCGCATCGCGCCCGACCGTCGCGCGCAGCTCGGCGGTCAGCCCCTGCAACTGCGCGGGGTTCTGCACGTTCCGGGCAAACAGGATGAAGCCCCAGGGATCGGCCCGCGTGAAGAAGGCGCGCTCATGCACGTTCAGCCGTGGTCCGGCACATCCGAAGATCGTGGCGCCCGTTGCCATCAGCGCAGCAGAACGGGTATGCAGTCCTCGTTTTCCGCGATCAGCACCGCGCAGAAGCGGCGCGCCTCGGCGTCATCCGCGAAGCCGTGCACGCGCAGACGGTAGAAGTCGCGCCCGCTTTGCTGCGTGGGCTGGATCACGCGCTGCTTGTCCTCCAGATGAACCTCGAAACGCCGGGCAAGCCGGCGCCATTCCTCGCGCGCGATGTCGACCTCCTCGAAGGCGCCGACCTGCACCAGCCGCGTCCCGCTGTCCAGCGTGTCGGCGTCGATCTCGACCTGGCGCTGCGCGGTCATTGATGTCGCGTTGGCGGTGGCCTGCGCGACGAGGTCCTGCTCGGGGCGCGCCGGGGGGCGCGGCGAGCGCCGCGGCCCCGGGCCGGCAATTTCGGTCGAGGAGGTCTCGGCGCCTTCCGGCGCGGCGCTGTTCGCACTGGACCCGGCATCGTCGTCGAGGGCCCGGCCCGACACCGCGTTGCTGGCGCTGCGCATCGCGGCTGCGATGATCGCGTCGTCCTCGCTGCCATCGGCGGCGGCCTCGTCCGATGGTGCCCGGTCCGGATCCGTTGTGCGCGCCACAGCGTCGCGCAGCGTGGCCGCGGGCGCGACATCGTCATCGAGCGAGAGCGGCGGCGGCGCGAGCACGAGGCGCTCGGGCATCGTGTTCTCGGCACCGCGCTCGGCGACCGCGTTCACGGCCAGCCCCTGATAGGCGACCTGCTCACCGCCGGGTGTTTCGGGCGCCACGCGTGCCGGTCCTTCGATCGCCCGCACCACAGGCACACCGCTGACATCGCGCATGAAAAGCTCCCCGCCCCATACGATGAGCGCCGCCACCAGCGAGACCGACACCACCGCGCCGGACCCGTTGACCACCATGCGCCAGCGCGCGCTGCGCGCATGCGCCGTCCCGTCGGGAGAATGCTCTGTCATGTTCTGCCCCATGTACCGCGCCTGTGCGTCGCGCGGCCTTCTTGCCTGGACTGCTCGTCACGGCCCGGCGGGGCGCCTTGGTCAGCGCATTTCCTCTACCGGGCGCACCCCAAGGATACCAAGACCGGCGGAAATGACAACCGCGACGGCACGGGCGAGGGCGATTTTGGCCTGGCTGGCCTGCGGGGCACCCTCCTGCAGAAAGCGCAGCGACGCATCGTCATTGCCGCGATTCCAGTGCGCGTGCAGGTCGGAGGCCAGATCGTGCAGGTAGAACGCGACGCGGTGCGGTTCGCTGGTCTGGGCTGCGGTCTCGACCTGGCGCGGCCATTCCGCGATCCGCTTGATCAGGGCAAGCTCGGACTCGTGGTCCAGAAGCGCCAGATCGGCGCGCGCCAGATCCGCATCCTCCACATTGAGCCCGGCCTCGCGCGCCTTGCGCAGCACCGAACAGATGCGGGCATGCGCATACTGCACGTAAAAGACCGGGTTGTCCTTGGACTGTTCCAGCACCTTGTCGAAATCGAAGTCGAGCGGCGCATCGTTGCGCCGGGTCAGCATGACGAAGCGGGTCACATCGGCGCCGACCTCCTCGATCACGTCGCGCAGGGTGACGAAGGTGCCGGCGCGTTTCGACATCTTCAGCGGCGCGCCGCCCTTGTAGAGCCGCACGAGCTGCATCAGCTTGACCTCGAGCGGCACGCGCCCGTCCGACAGCGCCGACACCGCCGCCTTCATGCGCTTGACATAGCCGCCGTGATCGGCGCCGAAAACGTCGATGAGCAGGTCGAAACCGCGTTCGATCTTGTCATGGTGATAGGCGATATCAGGCGCGAAATAGGTCCATCCGCCATCCGATTTCACCAACGGCCGATCCACGTCGTCGCCGTGGGCGGTGGCGCGAAACAGCGTCTGCTCGCGCGGCTCCCAGTCTTCGGGGGCCTTGCCCTTGGGTGGCTCCAGCACGCCGCGATAGATCAGGTCCTTCTGCGCCAGGCTGTCGATCGCGGCCTCGATGCGCCCGGTGCCGTAAAGCGACTTCTCGGAGAAGTAGACATCCATCTCGACCCCGAGCGCGGCGAGATCGTCGCTGATCCTGCGCATCATCGCCTCGGTCGCGAACGCGCGCACGGTGTCCAGCCACTCGGTTTCGGGACGCTCAAGAAGCGTGTCGCCGAAGCGCTCCTTGAGCGCCGCGCCCACCGGGATCAGGTAATCGCCGGGATACAGCCCTTCGGCGATCTGCGGGTCAAGGCCATGCGCCTCGCGGTAGCGTTCATAGGCCGACCGCGCCAGCACATCGACCTGCGCGCCGCCGTCATTGATGTAATACTCGCGCGTGACGTCATAGCCGGCATACTGCAGCAAGCTTGCAAGCGCGTCGCCGAACACCGCGCCGCGGGTGTGGCCCACATGCATCGGCCCGGTGGGGTTGGCGGAGACGAACTCGACATTGACCCGCTTGCCCTGCCCGCGGGTCGAGCGGCCGAAATCGCGGCCCTGTTCCAGAACCGCGCCAAGCAATCCCTGCCAGGACGAGGGCGACAGCCGCAGATTCAGGAATCCCGGCCCCGCCACCTCGGCGCGGTCGATGCGCGGATCCGCCGCCAGCCGTTCGGCCAGCGCGGTGGCGATGTCGCGCGGCTTCATCCCGGCCGGTTTGGCCAGCACCATCGCCGCATTCGTGGCCATGTCACCATGCGCCGGGTCGCGCGGCGGTTCGACCGTGACATTGTCCAGCGCAAGCTGCGCCGGCAACGCGCCCTCGGCCTGCATTGCGTCCAGGGCATCGCAGACCGCCGCGTGAATCTCGGTAAACAGGTTCATCCGCATCATCCTTTGCTGAGCGCGGGGTTTACCACGGCGCGGCGGCGGGTCAACACGCCGGCGCAGGCGGCGCGGTCAGTCGAACAGTGCGGCATGCGTCTGCAGCGCGAAGCGGTCGGTCATCCCGGCCACATAATCCGCAACGACGCGCGCCCGGGCGGCGCGGACGGGGTGCCCCTCCTGCCCGGTTGCGGCCTGCGCCTCTGCGCGCGGCGCGGACAAGTCGTCGCGCCACGGCGCGGGCAGTGCCGCAGGCTCGGCCATGAAGTGATCGAACAGATCGCCGACCACCTTCGTGGCGCGCGCACGCTCAAGCATCACCGGTGGCGCACGATACATCCGCTCATAGAGGAATGCGCGCAACGCCCCGATCTCGCGCGCGAATTCGTCGGAGAACCCGGCAACCGGCGCGTCGGCAGCGCGCACATCCCGCGCGCTGCGCGGCGCCAGCGCGGACAGGCGCGCCCGTGTCGCGGCGATCACGTCCTCGACCATGGCGCCGAAAACACGGCGCAGCGCCTCGTGGCGCCGCCGTTCGGGCGCGAGGCCGGGATAGCGATCATCGACCGCGCGGTAGGCCGGCCCCACCACGGGCAGCGCCATCAGGGCCACATCGTCGAACAGCCCGGCGCGCAGCCCGTCCTGCAGGTCGTGGTGGTTGTAGGCGACGTCATCGGCGATGGCCGCGATCTGCGCCTCGGCGCCGGCATGGCTGTGCAGCTCCAGATCGTGCAGCGCGTTGTACTCGTCCAGCGCGTATGGCAGCGGCGGGTGAACCGGGCCGTTATGCTTGGCCAGCCCCTCCAGCGCCTCCCAGGTCAGGTTCAGTCCGTCGAATTCGGCGTAGTGACGTTCCAGCGTGGTGACGATGCGCAGCGCCTGCGCGTTGTGATCGAAGCCTCCGTACGGGGCCATGCGCGCGGCCAGCGCCTCCTCTCCGACATGGCCGAAGGGGGCATGCCCCAGGTCATGTGCCAGCGCCACGGCCTCGGCCAGATCGGTGTTCAGCTCCAGCACCCCGGCGATGGTGCGTGCCACCTGCGCGACCTCGATGGAATGCGTCAGCCGGGTGCGGTAGTAGTCGCCCTCATGCTCGACGAAGACCTGCGTCTTGTGCTTGAGGCGGCGAAAGGCCGAGGAATGGATGATCCTGTCGCGGTCGCGCTGGAACTCGCTGCGAAAGGTGCTCAGGCGCTCGGGATACAGCCGTCCGCGCGACTGCGCCGGATCAGAGGCATGGGGTGCGGTCATCGGGCTGTCCTTGTCGCAATGCTTCGGCGTGCGTATATTACGCTTCAGCCTGAACCGAAACGACAAACCGGACACCGATGATGGAGATCACACTGCCGCCGAAGGTGACCGACCGTGCCTTCGCGCAACTCGCCCGCATCAATGAAAGTGTGGACAGCCCGAAGGCGCTGCGCGTCGCGGTTGAGGGGGGCGGCTGCTCGGGCTTTCAGTATGATATCCGGCTCGACGAACCCGCCGCGGATGACCTGGTGCTGGAGCGCGACGGGCAGAAGGTGCTCATCGACGAGGTGTCGCTGCCCTTTCTCGCCGACGCCGTGATCGACTACACCGAGGAGCTGATCGGTGCGCGCTTCACGATCGAGAACCCCAACGCGTCCAGTTCCTGCGGCTGCGGAACCAGCTTTTCCATCTGATCCGGTTTCGCGTGCGCCCGTTACGGACCGGCCACGATCACGCGGCCGAGGGCGGCGTGAAGATCTCGGGGTCGAGGGCGACGCCGCGCCGGCGTGCGGTTTCCAGAACGGCATCCTGTATCTGCGGGTTGCGTTGCAGCAACCGGCGAAACCGCGCCTCGTCGAGCGCGAGCAGCGTGCACGGCGAGATCGCCGTGACCTGCGCGCGGCGCCGGCGCCGTTTCAGCAATGCGATCTGGCCGAACATCTCGCCCCGTCCCAGGCGCTGCTTTTGGCCGGCGGTTTCCATCTCGACGGCGCCGGAGGCTATGAAATAGATGCGCCGCGGTTCGTCGCCCTTGCGAAACAAGACGTCTCCCGGCGCGGCATAGACCGTCAGCAACCCCCGCGCCAGCCGGCGCCGCGCCTCGGCATCCATGTCGGTAAAGAGCGGAAAGCGCCGCACCAGTTCGGTTTTCTGCACCGCGAGGTCCAGTCGTGGCCGGCGGTCCGACCGAGCGCGGTCGCGCGCGATGCGCTGCTTGAGTGTGGCGTGCAACTCCGACCCGATCAGCCCGTCGGCGCGCAGCTGGTCGTATTCACGTTCCTCCATGCGCAACGCTGTCCGCCGGATGAAGCGCCGTTCGAGCTGTTCGGCGTAGCCCGGATACTGCAGCCGCATGCCCTCCAGCGC
>LFIK01000211.1_pt1 | contig 41498 bp, 39 predicted proteins | sample 643401 | NCBI WGS metagenome assembly LFIK01 (sample SAMN03777447, study PRJNA286221) | soda lake metagenome | biome: soda lake; feature: Kulunda steppe; material: water; isolation source: sample T5-Br brine of Lake Tanatar-5 | place: Russia: Kulunda steppe | collected 2010-07
CGGTAAAATCGGCATTTTCAAGCCGCGCACCCCGCATATCCGTTTCGCTCAAATCGGCGCCGGCCAGATCCGCACCGGTGAGATCGGCCCCGAACAGATCCGCACCGATCATGACGGCGCCGCTCAACTTTGCATTGCAAAGTTTGACACCCGTCAGCCGGGCCCGGCGAAGGTCGACACCCCTTAAATCTCGTCCCTTCAGGTCCGTCAGCACGAATTCAGCGCGCCGACCGCGATCGGCGCCTCGCAACCAGGACTTGTGCAGTTCGATCCGTTCGGCGATCGCATCCATTTTAAAGCCCGTCCTCGGAAATTCCGGTGTCGTTGCTGGCCTCTTCGGCGACCCCCGTTCAATCATCGCGGGGAGCGCGTTGACTGTGATCTTCGTGACATGCCGGTGAAAATTAGTAGCCTCATATATTGCTTGCGAATGGTTACGAAAGCCTGAAGTTTACAAATCATTTATCATGAATAATCTTGTGTGCAGCCCTCGCTGCATGTCTTAGTCTCCAGGTAACCAGTTTGATCGTAAGGTCGGTGAAGATGATGGTCGGGAATCAGGGGCGACGGGTAATGTCGACAATTGAATCAAATAGAGTTGGCACGCGCTTGGTAGCCGCTTTTACGGGGCTAGTCGGGGCCGTGTCGCTGATCGCCTTGACGGTCGGTACAACTGTCCAAGCATCGGCAGCCACCGACCGTGCCCAGATTCGTCTCGCGGCACAGACCGCAATGGCATCCGGTTTCGAGCAATCCTCCCAAGCGGTCGGGGCTGATCGGCAGGGGATCGATTGGAGTGGCGTTGACGACCTGACGGTCCGGGGCCGCAATCTGGATGTCGACATGATCCGCGCCGTCTATGAGGCGAACGACAATCAACCGCTCTGGTCCGAAGATGCGTCACTGCACCGGCAGGTCTATCGAACGCTTCAAGAGGCCCATGCCCATGGTTTGATACCATCGACCTATTATATCGAAGAATTGGCGGCAGCTCTTTCGACGATCGATGACGGCCGCACCGCATCAGCCGCCATCGATATACGCGTGCCGGAGCCGCTTGCGTCGGTGGCGCATCTCGATCTTGAGCTTCTCATGACGGCCGGTGTGGCCGCCTATATCCGTGACATCCATATCGGCCGCGTCGCGCCGCGATCGATAGATGAAGAGTTCGACTATGACCGGCGGACCATAGATGTGGGCGAGGCGCTTCTCAGCGTGGCCCATGCCGACGATCCGAGAGCCGTGCTTGAATCTTACGCTCCCGCTAGCGATGCCTATGCCGATCTTGTTGGGATCCTGGCCGAATTCCGGTCTCTTGCCCGTGATGGAGGGTGGCCGAAAATTGATGGCGGGGGCGTCATTCGTCCGGGTGAACGCGATTCTCGTATTCCCTTGCTGCGGGACCGGCTGGCCATTTCCGGCGATTACACGCCGTCTCGCATGCAGGCCGAACCGGATGCCGACGCACTTTCGTTTAGTGGACGTTTCGCCGAGCCGGCGGCCGACCAAACGTCATCGACAAGAGACGGGGCCGCGAGCCGGCTTCGTCAACAGGCCAGTGCCAGCCCGACGCCAACGCCCTCGACGACGATCGAGGCTGAAAGTTTTGCCAGCAACGGAGACGACGAATGGCGTCCATTGGATCCCGCCATCGCCATGGCGGCAGTATATCGGGATATCCAGCAACTCGGAACGGACGATCCGAGTTACTATGACGACCGTTTGGCCGCAGCGATCGAGCGGTTTCAGCGCCGCCACGGTTTGACGGTCGACGGTGTGATAGGCCCGAAAACATTGAACGCTCTCAATGTTCCGATTGAAGATCGGATCGAACAGGTCGTGGCGGGGATGGAACGGTGGCGGTGGCTGCCGCGGGACCTTAGCCAGGGCTATGGCCGGCACATAATGGTCAATCTCGCTGGTTTCACGATGGATATCGTTGAAGACGGCGATGTGGTCAGGCAGATGGACACCGTTGTCGGCCAGCCGAGCCGCCAGACGCCCCTGTTTTCCAGCCGCATGACATGGCTAGAGTTCAACCCGACCTGGACCATTCCGGTATCCATAGCGGTTCGCGATATGCTGCCGAACGTCCAGCGCGATCCGGATTACTTCCGCAGGATGGGAATCACCGTTTACAGCGGCTGGCAGAACGATTCTCCGGCATTGAACGACGAATTTCTCGATTGGCATCGTATTGGTACCGGTATTCGCCAATTCCGCCTGGTGCAATCGCCGGGTCCCCAGAACTCACTGGGGAAGGTCAAATTCATGATGGCCAACAATTTCTCGGTATATCTCCACGATACGCCAGCACGCCATCTTTTCGACCGGACGCAACGCGCCTATAGCTCAGGTTGTATTCGGGTTGAGGATCCAATGTGGCTTGCAGACTACGTGATGGGCGATCAGGCTGGTTGGTCCGGGCTACGGGCGCGGATGCAGTCCGATTGGGAAACCCGTCGCGTCAATCTCGAAAACCACGTTCCCGTCCATCTGGCATACCATACGGTATGGCGTGGTGACGACAATTCAATTCAAGTTAGAGAGGATATTTATGAGATTGATCGCGCAATTGGCGAATCACTGATAGGGCAGGGTGCCGAAGGTGATAGGTATGCCTTGATCGTGCCATAAACACTTAATGCGCCGAACGAAGGTGACTTTTTAAGTCACTGAAAATAAACGATGAAATTTACCGTCGTTAATGCTCCGTCAAAAATCCCGCCGGTCGCGAGCACGGACGCTTGCAAAACGGTCGCATCTGATGTTTTTTCATGGGGCCGATGTCCCGGCGCAACACTGCCACCAGAGGGGGTGAAGAATTTTGTTAAACCGCAGGCGATTTTTTCTTGCGGCTGCAGCCACAATTAGCTGTACGTCGATGATGAGTTCGGCTTTGGCGGCAGCGCCAAGCCGACGGGTCCTAAAGCTCCACAACAGAAACACCGACGAAATCCTGAACGTCGAGTATTTTGTGAACGGCTGGTACAACCCAGACGCTCTAGCGAGACTCAATCATTTCCTCCGCGACTGGCGCGAGGATGCCGTTGAGGACTTTGATGTCGGCGTTTTCGACATCCTCTATTCCCTTCATCGCGAAGGCGATACGCAAGAACCCCTACAGGTCATATCGGGTTACCGTACTCCAAGAACAAACTCGCGACTTAGAGGTTCCAATCCGGCTGTTGCATCCAACAGTTATCACACCCGCGCCATGGCCGTGGATTTCCGTTTCCCCGGCGTTAGTACACGCCATCTTCGTGATCGAGCGGTTGCTCTCGAAGCCGGTGGTGTTGGCTTCTATGGTCGATCAAACTTCTTGCATATCGACACCGGCCCGGCCCGATCGTGGTAAGTGGGGACAGCGCCTGTCCCCATCTACCCCTATAATATTTACATTGGCACCGACTAGACCGGTTTCAATGGGGTTGATCGATCGGAGATTGCTTAAAGCATTCGAGTTCGTTGCAGCGCGCACGGTGCGCCTGCAGAGACGGGAAGTCGTGGCGCTTTAGTAGGTCGGGATTTACCCGCTCGACAAAGCCCAGAACCACTGTGACGGTGATGTCGGCCTGCGTCAGGCCCTCGCCATAGAGCCAGCCTGTCTTATCGGCTGTGTCTTTCGCGATTGAGTTCAGAACAGTCAATCCGTCGACGGTTTGCCTGTCATAGCCTTCGATTGCCTTGGCCCATTGGTGCTCCTGTGGCCGCCGGGTTCTTTCGTAGAATGAGAGAACCGCTTTTTCTGCCACGCCCATGGTGATCGCACACAGTTGCCCAACGGCGATATGGCCCGCAATATCAGTCGGAACCAGCCGACGCTCCTCTGGGACAGTCAAATCGATCGCACTCAGAATGGCAGCGCTGTCGATGAGCCGTGTTCCGTTATCAAGGACCAAGGCTGGCACACGGCCCAAAGGATTGTAGGTTCGGATTTCGTCCTGATGATCCGCCGTCGAGAGCCATTCCTGCTCGAACTCCTGTCCGAGGGCGCGCAACGAGACTGCGACGCGCCGAACGAATGGCGACATATTGCGTCCAATGAGCTTCATATTTCATTTCCTTCCGGTGACGAATGGCTTTGGGCAATCAATGCCCATTTGTGCCAATGGCTCGACACTCGGGGGCGGTCTTCGTGCCGTCAAGGGAAATGCGCGAATCCTGGAAGGGCGGACGCATGATGCGAGTCCGGATCGCTGGAAGTGAAGCTGGGATTAAACAAAGTGCTCTTTGTGGGCGTTTAGCGCCACATATGCTGTGCGCGGTCTGGTCTCGGCCAGGTGGCATCGGCGCGCATTTTTCTGGCTTGTTCCAATAAGCGCAGACCGAGCCGCTCGCGTTCCTTGGGGTCCATCTCTTGCACCGGAATAGCCCGCCTGCATGGATGATTGTCCAGAGCCTTGGTCGGCGCGCAGGGCCGGTCTGATTGCGTGTATAGCAACGTTTCCCCAACGGACTCGAGACGTCTAGCCAGTTCGTCATATGAAACCGTGAAGGATGACACGTGTCCGTGTTTCATCGGACATCTCCCAGATCGACCAAGGGTGCCGACCCTAGCGCGGCCATGTGCAAAACAGGGCATTGCTACTCTGGGTCGGCGACTCTGTAACCTTCGACGATCTTAGGCTGCTTCCTTCCGGATGAAAAGAGAAAAATTTTAGACACTTTTATTGTCAATGGTTTGGCTGCGCGGTAATTATGTCACCCCGATCTCGTGCAGGTTCGCCGTCGACCGGATTGCGTGGGACAGTCCGGGTGCTCGCGACAGCCATTGATTGGCGAAGTAGCGGCAATGGTTCAGTTTTTGCGACGGCGCGCCATCGGGATCGTTCACCGCTGCCAAAACGCTCAACGCCGCCATATGGCCACAAGCGACCAGTCCGGCGCATTCCAAGAAGCGATACGAAGCGCCTGCTGCCAGGGCTGGATCGGCTTCCGCCCAGTCGACGATCGATCGCGTGGCCGTTTCAAGGGTATTGGCGCCGGCGGCCAATTGGGCGGAAACGGTTTTGGCCGCCGGCGTTGCGAGATTGTCGAGCGCCGCAATATTTCCACGGATGTCGGCGAGGTAAGCCGCCATGCCGGCCCCGCCGTCGCGGGCGGTCTTTCGAAAAACCAAGTCGTTGGCCTGGATGCCGTTCGTGCCTTCATAGATCGGCGCGATTCGCGAATCACGCAAATGTTGGGCTGCGCCGGTTTCTTCGATATAGCCCATGCCGCCATGGATCTGAATGCCGGTCGATGCCGCCTCGACGCCCAGATCGGTGGCGTGCGCTTTGACGATGGGGATCAACAAATCAACGCGTGTCTGTGCTGCTTGGCGTTTCGCGGCGTCGGGATGCCGTTTGGCGATATCGAGTTGCGCCGCTGCATAATAGGCAAGCGTCCGCGCCAAATCGGTGCGGCAGCGTATATCTAGCAGCATCCGACGCACATCGGGATGGTCAACGATCGCAGACCGTCTGGATGACGGCCCGGATGACTGGGGCAAGGGTTGCCCGATGGGGCGGCCTTGTACCCGTTCCACGGCATGGGCGAGGGCTTGCTGACAGGCCCGCTCGGCAATGGCGACTCCCTGGAGGCCAACCGCGAGGCGTGCATTGTTCATCATGGTGAACATGTATTGCAGGCCGCGATTCTCCTCTCCGACCAGGAAACCGACGGCGCCCTGTTTGTCGCCAAACGACATCACGCATGTCGGCGAGGCGTGTATACCCAGCTTGTGTTCGATCCCAACGCAATGAACGTCGTTTCGGTCGCCGGGCCGGCCTTGGTCATCGGGCAGGAATTTCGGGACGACGAAAAGGCTGATGCCCTTTACTCCGGCCGGGGCATCCGGTGTCCGAGCCAGCACCAGATGGATGATGTTTTCCGCCAGGTCGTGTTCGCCATAGGTAATGTAGATTTTCTGGCCCTTGATGGCATAACTGCCGTCGTCGCGCTGTTCGGCACGGCACCGCACAGCGCCAAGATCGGTGCCGGCTTGCGGCTCTGTCAGGTTCATCGTGCCGGTCCAGGTTCCGGCGATCAGCTTGGGCAGATACAGGGCCTTTTGCTCGGCCGTTCCATGGGCCTCCAGCGCTTCGACGGCTCCCTGGTTCAGGGTCGGGCACAATCCGAATGCCATATTGGCCGAATGCCACATTTCTTGAACAGCCGTTGCGACCGCCCATGGAAGGCCTTGGCCGCCGAATTCAGGGTTGAACGGCACGGCATTCCAGCCGCCATCACGATACTGCGCATAGGCTTCGGCGAATCCATCGGGCATGACAACCTTGCCGCCTGCAAGCTGGGCACCTTGCCGGTCTCCCGGTGCGTTCAAGGGCCCGATCACATTGCCGGCCAGCTTAGCGGCCTCGTCCAGAACAGCGTCGACGAGATCGGTTGTCGTATCCTCGTAGCCGGGTAGGGTATTCAGGGTTTCCAGGCCGATAACCGACGACAGAATGAATCGCATTTCGGCGATCGGGGCCGAATAGGCTACCATTGAAATCCTCCCGCTATGGTTGTTTCCGCACTATGCCGCATGTCCCCACCCGTGAAAAGTCCCATCTCCAGAGAACCGATATGTGCAGAGATCCGGATGGTGCCGGATGGGGTTGGTACGGCTTAAAGCTTAGACATAGACAATATTGGGCGCCGGTTTTGCGCCGCTGGTTTCTCCTGTAAGGGCGTGGCGGACCCGCTCGGCGATGGAAACGAAGGCATAGGCGTGTTCGCCGTCCGGATGGGAAAGGACGATCGGGGTCCCGCCATCGGAGGTTTCTCGAATGGACAGATGCAAGGGAATCTCGCCCAGGAACGGGATGTTCAATCGCTCGGCCTCTTTTCGGGCGCCGCCATGGCCGAAGATATCGTGTTGAGACCCGCAATTGCTGCAGATGAAATACGACATGTTCTCCACGATCCCGAATACCGGGACATCGACTTTGTGGAACATGTTCAGCCCCTTGCGCGCATCAAGCAGGGCGATGTCCTGCGGGGTCGATACGATGACCGCCCCGGACAGCGGCACCTGTTGCGCCAGGGTAAGCTGGGCGTCGCCGGTGCCCGGCGGCATATCAATGACCAGCACATCCAGCGGCCCCCAATTGACGTCGCGCAGCATCTGCTGCAACGCCGACTGCACCATGGGACCCCGCCAGATCATCGGGGTTTCCTCGTCGATCATAAACCCGATGGACATGATCTTGAGACCATGATTCTCCATTGGATCGAGTGTCTTGCCGTCGGGACTGGCGGGTTTGCCGGTGACCCCCAACATGCGCGGCATGGAGGGTCCGTAGATATCGGCATCGAGCACGCCGACCGACAGGCCCAGTCGTTGAAGCCCCAAAGCCAGATTGGCCGCTACGGTGGATTTGCCGACACCGCCCTTGCCCGAGGCGACGGCGATAATGTGGCGCACATCCGGCGCCATCGTGCGCTTGCCCCCCGCGTCCGGACCCGCGCCCGCGGGCGATGGCTTGCTGGCCGTTCCTCCGGACGCCTGCGGGCCGGAAGAGGGGCCGGGGGATCGCGTGCCCTGTTCGCCGCTTGCGCCGCTCATCGCCGATTGCCGTTCGGCCGTCATGATGACCGTGACTTTGGACAGATGTGGCAGAGCCGTTGTGACGGCCTGTTCGATCGTCATTTGCAAGCCGCTCAACCGCTCGGCGCGGCCGGCCTCGACCTCGAGAATGATCTGCGCGCCGTCGGCGTTCGGCAGGATCGCCGACACCATTCCCCGGTCGACGATATTGCCGCCATGGTCGGGGTCCTCGATTGTGCGCAGCACGGTCCGGATATCGCTGTCGGTCGTCGCCATCGGGTCTCGTATCTCCAATCAAGAAAATGGGGTCAGGAAATGGGGAGCGGCGTTCCCTGTGAAGGCATCAAGGGAATCGCAGCGGGTGCTCATGGGTCAGCGCCCGGACGATCCCCGGTTTAGCTTGATTGAGATATGGGGGGCAATGATGCTTGCGTAAACGCCATATCATCACAAGGGCAGCGCAAAAAATACTCAATTGGTCTCGGCGGCAACCAGCCGGTCCACGGCACGAACATAGGCCTTGATGTCAAATTTCCGTTCCAGCCCCGATGCGGCCATGTAACGAGTCTTGCCGAAAATTGGACGCTCGGTCCAGGCCCGGTCGTGCAGGCCGTAAATCCAAAGTACATTGCCATAAGAATTGGGGTCACGGCCATCAAGAAAATACTTGTTGTTCAGATGGAGCGTCGCTCCAAATGCTTCTTCGGGTGTTTTCATCCATTCCAGAATCTTTTTTCCCCAATACATCCTCATGTAATTGTGCATGAAGCCCGTGTGGATCATTTCGCGCATCGCCGCATTCCAATAAGGATCATGGGTTTCGGCGACTTCCAATGTCGGTATGTCGTAACATGGATCTCGGGGGTCGCTGCGATGGTCGGCCAGCGTCTTTCGGGCCCAGCCGGGAAGACAGTCAAGACTGTCATAGTTGTCCGGATGATGGCGGACAAAATTAAAAGTCAATTCGCGCCGCACGATCAGTTCTTCGAGATAGGCCTTGCGGTCTTCTTCGTTCGATCGGCGATCGGCCTGGACCGCGAGCGCGACTTCCAGGGCCGAGATTTGCCCGAAATGAAGATACGGGCTGAGAAAGCTGACACGGAATGCCGCCGGTTCGTTGCGGCCGCTGCCATATCCTTGCAGCGGACCGGCAATAAACGCGTCCAGCTGCTTTAGGCCGGCTTGGCGTCCGGGCGCCAGACGGCGGACCGGCTTGACGGTGGCGTCGATCGGCAGACCGGCGACGACCCGTACGGTGTCGGTTAGATCCACGGTCGAAGGCGGCAGTCCCCGCAGACCGTCGGCTCTCACCTCGGGATCGGTATCGGCCATCGGTTGAAGATAGTCGGCGAGTTGGCGGTGGAGCCGGGGGCGCAGGGTGCGGGCCTGGGTCTCGTGCTTGTGAGAGACCACGTCGACCGGAACGATGACGTCGGTTTCGACCTCGACCATCGGACAGGAAACCGCCTTGGCGACCCCGAGCCGCCATTTCCGGGGCAGGCGAAGGTCATTTCGGTCCGCGACCAGAAAGGCCGCATCGCCAGCCAACTCAATGGCCACTTCGTCCGGGGACCCGAATCGAATAATGAACGCTATGCCACGCGATGATAGATCGGCCGCAACCTCTTTCAGCCCATCCAGCATAAACCGGTAGTGCCGGGCATTGGCGTCGGGATAGGTTTCGGTCAAACCGAAAACGACCACCACCGGCAGCGCCATGGCGTTGGCGCGCCGTATCGCCAACTCCAGCGCATGATTGCTACGACTCCGCTGGGCGGCTTGCATCCAGTAAAGGACGTAGCGGCCGACGTTGTCGGGACGGTCGTTCAAGGGTGTGACCCGGGTGTCGTGAATCATGGTCTAGGCGGGTCCAATATGGCCGATCGGATCGGGCCGGTCGGTTCTTTGGGCAATGGCGTTAGGGCTGAAACTGTTCCTTCAGGATGCGTTCGTCCAGGGAGTGCTCGGGATCGAAGAGCAATTGCAACTCGACCGAGCGATCTTCCAGCACTTCGACCACCGCAACATCGCGCACCTCGGTATAGTCGGCGACAGCGCTGACCGGGCGCTTGTCCCGCTCAAGGATATCGAACCGGATACGCGCGGTGTGCGGCAACAAGGCCCCGCGCCATCGCCGCGGCCGAAACGCGCTGATCGGCGTCACACCCAGAATGCCGGCTTCCAGCGGGATGATCGACCCATGGGCGGAAAGATTGTAGGCCGTGGATCCGGCGGGCGTGCATACCAAAGCACCGTCGCAAATCAATTCGGGCAGACGCTCGATGCCGTCAACGGAAATACGCAGTTTGGCTGCCTGGCGGGTCTCCCGCAAAAGCGACACCTCGTTGATCGCCAAACCCTGACTTATGAGGCCGTCGGCCCCCTTGGCGATCATCCGAAGCGGGTGCAAAGTGACCGATTGGGTACGGCCGATTCGCGACGGCAGGTCGTCGACGTCGTATTCATTCAGGAGGAACCCGACCGAACCCCTGTTCATGCCAAAAATCGGCTTGCCGGTTTTGATCGAGCGGTGCAGCGTCTCCAGCATAAGGCCATCGCCGCCCAGGGCGACGATGACATCGGCTTGAGACAGGGTGCAGTTCCCGTATCTCTTGGTCAAAGCCGTGTAGGCAGCCTGCGCTTCCGGCGTATCAGCGGCGGCAAAGGCCAGTTTCGGCGATACCGTCAGCGGGCGCCGGCTTTGTATAGGAGATTGCGGCTTGGGGGCACGATTATCCATCATGGCAGACACCATAGACCAGCATGACGGACGACGCACGCCGCACCTTGGTCATCAAGAAGCGGTCGCGCCAGTCGGGTTCCCAGACGGATTCGAGACATCATGACGCGGGCCGCTCCCACCATCGGATTGGAAATTGCTGGCGCCGTCATTCTCGCCGGCGGCCGTGCCCGGCGGATGGGCGGTGGCGACAAGGGATTTGCGACGCTTTGCGGACGACCCATCTTTGAACACGTGATCGATCGTTTGCACGCACAATCGATCGGCGGACCTCTGCGAGACCGTCTGGCGATCAACGCCAATGGCGACCAAAGCCGCTTTGCGCCGTTGGGGCTGCCCGTCATCGGCGATCCGATTCCGAACCATCCAGGACCCCTGGCCGGGATTCTGGCGGCGATTCTGTGGGCGGGCGGCCAGCGCGCCCCGATGGGCAAACACGACGATCGCTCGAATGACGGCATCTATGTCGCCACGGTGCCCTGCGATACCCCGTTTCTGCCGACCGATCTTCTGGCGCGCCTGAAATCGGCTGTGGAATTCACGGTCAAGGCATCGCCGGAGGGACCGAGGCCGATCGCCTGCGCCATGTCGCACGGCCGCCGCCATCCGGTTGCCGGATTGTGGCCGTTGGCGGCAGAGGCAGCCATACGCACCACGATCGCAGAGGGGCAGCGGCGGCTTGGAACATTTCTGGACCGCCACCCAACCGTGCTTGCCGATTACGGGTGGCCGGCGGCGGATCCGTTCTTCAACATAAACACGGCCGACGATCTTGCGGCGGCGGCCCGGCTGATCAAGGACCAAAGGACCGGCAGACCGTGACGCCAAGCGCAACGAATGCTTTGATACGGTCGACCGCCGTCCTATAAACGGCGCAGATGTGCCGCACGACGTGGGCGCGCCTAGGGAAAGGAACATAATGTCGGACAAGAATTTCCGCGATTCCGCACTGGAATACCACGAACGGCCGACACCCGGTAAGGTGTCCGTGACGCCCACGAAACCATTGACGACCCATCGCGACCTGGCGCTTGCCTATTCTCCGGGCGTTGCCGCAGCTTGCGAAGAAATCGTCAAGGATCCGCTGACCGCAAGCCGGTACACGTCGAAGGCCAATCTGGTCGGCGTGGTGACCAATGGCAGCGCCGTCCTGGGGCTGGGCAATATCGGCGCTTTGGCGTCCAAGCCCGTCATGGAGGGCAAGGGTGTTCTGTTCAAGAAATTCGCCGGCATTGATGTTTTTGATATCGAACTCAACGAAAACGACCCCGACAAGCTGATCGATATCGTCGCCAGCTTGGAACCGACTTTTGGCGGCATCAATCTGGAAGATATCAAGGCGCCGGAATGCTTTGAAATTGAAAGCAAGCTCCGGGCCCGGATGAACATCCCGGTATTTCACGACGATCAACACGGCACGGCCATCATCGTCGCGGCCGCCATCTTGAACGGCATCCGTGTGGTCGGGAAATCGCTGTCCGAAATTCGGCTGGTTTGCTCCGGTGCGGGAGCGGCCGCGATCGCGTGTCTTGATTTGCTGGTCGATATGGGTGTGCCGACCGACCATATCACGGTTTCGGACATCGAGGGTGTGGTCTACAAGGGCCGCAAGACCCTGATGGATCCCCGCAAGGAGCGCTATGCCCGCGAGACGTCGGCCCGCCGTCTCGACGAAGTGATCGAAGGCGCCGACATCTTTCTGGGCCTGTCCGCACCCGGTGTTCTAAAGCCCGAAATGGTCGCCCGCATGGCCGACCAGCCGATCATCATGGCGCTGGCCAATCCGGTGCCGGAAATCATGCCGGACGAGGCGAAAGCCGTTCGACCGGATGCCTTGATCGCGACCGGGCGTTCCGATTTTCCCAACCAAGTCAACAATGTGCTTTGTTTCCCGTTCATCTTTCGCGGGGCTTTGGATGTTGGTGCGACCGCGATCAACGAAGAGATGAAGCTTGCCTGCGTCAAGGCACTGGCCGATCTGGCGTTGCAGGAAACTTCGGATATCGTCGCTTCCGCCTATGACAACCAGGACCTGAGTTTCGGTCCCGAATATCTGATCCCCAAACCGTTCGACCCCCGGCTGATCGTGCAACTGGCGCCTGCCGTGGCCAAGGCGGCGATGGATTCCGGTGTCGCTACGCGGCCGATCACCGATTTCACCGCCTATCGCCAGACGCTTGAGCAGTTCGTCTTCCGATCCGGTCTTGTCATGCGGCCCGTCTTTGCCGGCGCCAAGGAGAATCCCAAGCGCGTGGCATTCGCCGAGGGCGAGGAAGAGCGCGTGCTGCGAGCCGTTCAGGTGGTCGTCGACGATAACTTGGCCCGGCCCATTCTGATCGGACGGCGCGAGGTCGTCGCCCGGCGCATCGAGAAGCTGGGACTCCGCCTGCGGCCGGACCACGACTATGATCTGGTCGATCCCCAAGATGATCCCCGCTACAACGATTATTGGACGACCTATCACACTATTCTGGCGCGATGGGGCGTAAGCCCGGATCGGGCGCGTACCATCGTACGAACCAATACGACCGTGATCGGTGGGCTCATGGTCCGCAAGGGCGAAGCCGACAGCCTGATCTGCGGCAGCGTGGGCGTCTATCGCGAACATCTGCGTAACTTGCTGCATGTGATCGGTTTGCGCGAAGGGGTTCAGACGCCAGCCGCCATGAACGGCCTTATCCTCGATGGGGGTGTGTTGTTCATGGCCGACACCTATGTCGTGCCGGATCCCACGGCGGCTCAAATCGTCGATATCACCCAGCTTGCCGCCGCCGGTGTTCGGAATTTCGGTATCGCCCCAAAGGTGGCACTGCTGTCCCATTCGAATTTCGGCACCATGAGCGATCCGCCTGCGATCAAGATGCGCCAGGCGCTGGCCACGATCCGGTCTCGAATGCCCGACCTCGAAATCGACGGGGAAATGCACGCCGATTCGGCCCTGTCCGAGGAGATTCGGCGTCGGATTCTGCCCGCCAGCACCCTGACCGGGCAGGCGAACTTGTTGATCATGCCGAATCTGGATGCGGCCAACATCGCCTTTAACATCACCAAAGTCATGGGCCGCAGCATTTCGATCGGGCCGATCCTGCTGGGCATGGCGCGGCCGGTACATATTGTCACGCCGTCGATCACCGTCCGCGGGATCGTCAATATGGCGGCCATCGCCACGGTCGATGCCCAACAAGCGGCCCAGCGCGGCGACGAAGACCGTCCGGGGCACATGGACGGCTATATCCCGAGCGAGGAATGGTCGGTCTGACGGAGATCAAACCCATGAAAAGCCCGGATCGGTCCGTTTCGGATCCTGTCGGCTCCGGGGCAGAAGCCGGACTCGACCCGGTGATGGCCGCCCGCATTCGCGATGCCTTCGACGGCATGCCGGTGCTGGGTTTGATCGGCGCCGAGTTACTGATGGCCGCGCCCGGTCGTTGCGATATCGGGTTGGCGTATCGCCGCGACCTGACGCAACAACAGGGGTTTCTTCACGCCGGTGTGGTGTCGACCCTGGCCGATACGGCCGGCGGCTTGGCGGCCCGAACGCTGATGCCGGCGGACAAGACGGTGCTGGCGGTGGAGTTCAAGATCAATTTGATCTCGCCGGCGCTCGGCGACCGATTCGAAGCGATGGCCCGTGTGGTGAAGGCGGGCCGAACACTCACAATCTGCGAAGTTGATGTCTTTGCCATACGCGCCAAAGGCAGCGCCGAGGGCATGGCAGACGCGCGGCGGCATTGCGCCCGAATGCAGCAGACGTGCATCGCCGTCGATCAGCACTGAAGCGCTCGCGAAACCCCACGGGCAGCGCTACCATCGCGACGTGACTCGATGGTGAACCTGATCGAAGCCACTGATCAGAGACCGATCAACCGACCAGGGGGCAGATGACTATGGCACCGATCAACGCATTCGATTTCGAACTCGGCGATACGGCCGACATGCTGCGTCGAACGGTTGCCGATTTCGCCGCGGCCGAGATTGCGCCCCGTGCCGCCGCGATCGACCGCGACAATGCCTTTCCGCCGGATCTCTGGCAAAAATTCGGAGAGCTCGGCCTTCTCGGGATCACCGTTGAAGAAGCCCATGGCGGCGCGGGCATGGGCTATCTGGACCATATCGTCGCTATGGAGGAGATCAGCCGTGCCAGCGCGTCCGTCGGTCTGTCCTATGGCGCCCATTCCAATCTTTGCGTCAACCAGATTCGCCTGAACGGCACCGACGCGCAGCGGCGCCGATATTTGCCGCCGCTAATTTCCGGCGACCATGTCGGTGCCTTGGCCATGAGCGAGCCGGGGGCAGGGTCCGATGTGGTCTCGATGAAGACACGGGCCGAAAAACGCGGGGACCGCTATATTCTCAACGGCACGAAGATGTGGATCACCAACGGGCCGGATGCGGATACGCTGGTCGTCTATGCGAAGAAGGATCCCGAAGCCGGGCCAAAGGGGATCACGGCCTTTCTGGTCGAAAAGGGGTTCACCGGCTTCTCGACCGCGCAGAAGCTCGACAAGCTTGGCATGCGCGGCTCGAATACGTGCGAACTTGTGTTTCAGGATTGCGAGGTTCCGGCAGCGAACGTGATCGGCCGCGAGAATGATGGGGTTCGGGTGCTGATGTCGGGTCTCGACTACGAGCGCGCCGTTCTGGCCGCTGGGCCTTTGGGCATCATGCAGGCCTGTCTGGACACCGTTTTGCCCTATCTGCACGAACGGCACCAGTTCGGCCAAGCCATTGGCGAGTTCCAACTCATGCAGGGCAAGCTTGCCGATATGTATGTGACGTTGAACGCTTGCCGATCCTATGTTTATGCCGTGGGCCGATCCTGCGATCGGGGCGCCGTCACACGCAAGGATGCAGCCGGAGCCATACTCTTTGCCGCCGAAAAGGCGACCGGCATGGCGCTTGAGGCGATTCAATGCCTGGGCGGCAACGGCTATATCAACGATTACCCCGCCGGGCGCTTGCTTCGCGATGCCAAGCTTTATGAAATCGGCGCCGGAACAAGCGAAATCCGCCGGATGCTGATCGGCCGGGAATTGTTCAAGGAGTCGGCCTAGAGCATCCTGCGCCCCGGCGGGCGCAGATGAGATGCTCTATCTTATTGAAAATAGGGTAATTTTTCCCGAACTGATGATTCAATCAGTTCGGAAATTGCCCTAGTGTGTCTGGTTATGTGACGGGGATGCTGGGCTGACGGGGGTGCGGGCTAGAAGTTGTCGTTCAAATAGCCGGCGACCGGTTTCGGCTTGACCGTATCCGTTGCTTTCCCGGCACGGTTATAGGTCGTTGGGCGCGCCGTCGACCCCGCCTGCGAAACCGCGTTGGCAATTTGCGAAAGGACCGTCTGGTTGGCCCTGGTCATGGCTTGTAGCGCCCGATCATGGCGTTCGACCGCTTGCCGCAGGTCTTCCATGGCCGTGCGCAATTCATCACGAGTCTCTGGGGGCAGTGCCGGCATGTGGTCATTGCGAAGCTCGCCCAAGGCTTCTTCATATTGCCCGATCAGATTGTGCTTGCGGGCATGAAAGCGACTAAGGGCTTGGGTATCCATGCTGTGGATTTGAGCTGATTCGGTATCCAGTAACTCGATCAACCCATCAATGGTATCGACGATGAAATTGACCAGACCGAGAGCGGTATCGGTTAGCGGATTGTCCTGAGCCAACGAGGTGTCTGGCTCTTGGATTTCGGATTGTTCGTCTTTGGACGTTTCGAGTGTCATTGGGACGATCCCTCCTGAAGCCGCAGCATCTCCGCGCGAACCTGATCAGCAAGACCGATACCGCCGGCATCGACCATGGCCTGGGCGTATTCGTCGATCAGCAGGGGCCGGGTCATTTCTTCACCATGCCCCCCGCCAAAGAGGCCGTCGGTCGAAATATCCGTCCACATATGGGATAGCATCTGAGCCAGAAAGACGGCCTCGAAATCCTTGGCGGCTTCGTGGGCGGCTTCGACATCGAGTTCCGGTCCCTGGTGCCGGGCGAGGGCTGACGACGTTGCATCCACCCGTTGCCCACCATAGGCCGACAATGTCGCCTGCTGTGTTGCTGATATTGTGTCCATGGCGATGGTGTCTCCGGATACGTGCTCTGGCTCTAGGCCCGCAAAATTACGACATTGGATCTAAGCAATGTTCGTGCCAGCCGTGCAAACTTCGGAAATCCGAGCTCGGGGACAAACGTCAGTCGGGGATCCGTAAAGAGTTTCCCGGCACGACCTGCCCACCCGGCATGAATTGCCGGGTTACATGATTTCCAATTCGGCCTGCAAGGCTCCGGACGCCTTTATCGATTGAAGAATGGAGATCATGTCGCGCGGACCGACGCCCAGCGAATTCAATCCCTGTACCAGATCCTGCAGCGAAACCCCGTCGGACAGGATGCCCAACTGCCGGTCGGCGCCGTCATCGATCTCGATCTCCGTTCGGGGAACGACTTCGGTTTCGCCTTCGCCGAGGGGGCCGGGCTGCGACACCTGAGGTGTTTCCGTGATCCGCACGGTCAGGTTGCCCTGGGCGACCGCAACGGTGCTGACGCGCACATTTTCGCCAATCACGATAACGCCGGTGCGTTCGTCCACCACGACCCGGGCCACCGTATCGGGTTCAACGCGCAGTTGCTCGATATCGGTCACCAACCCGATGGTGCCATCCTGATGCCCCGGCGGCACGGAAACATTGATTGTGGCCGGATCCGACGGGACGGCAATCCGGCTGCCGGCAAAATCGTTGATTGCGGCCGAGACGCGCCGGGCCGTGGTGAAATCGGGATTGCGCAGCGAAAGACGAATACTGCCGCGCTCGGCCATGTCATACGGGATCTCCCGCTCGACGATCGCCCCGCTCGCGATCCGCCCGCTGGTCGGAACGCCTTGAATGATCTGCTGGGCTTGCCCTTCGAATTCGAACCCGCCGATGGATACGGCACCTTGCGCGACGGCATAGACCTCGCCATCGGCGCCCAGAAGCGGTGTGACGAGCAACTGTCCACCGAGCAGGCTGTCCGCGTCGCCGAGCGACGAGACGACCGCATCGATACGGGTGCCCTGACGGGCAAAGGCCGGCAGGGTCGCGGTTACCATCACGGCAGCGACATTCTGTGTCCGCAACGTTTCATTGCGGATGTTCACGCCAAGCCGTTCCAGCATTCCAACCAAGCTTTGCTCGGTAAATGGCGAGCCATTGATGCTGTCGCCGGTTCCGTTGAGGCCGACCGCGATGCCATAGCCGATCAACTGGTTGTCGCGCACGCCCTCGACATCGACAATGTCCTTGATACGCACCTGCGCCACGCTTTCCGACGCCGGAAAAACAACCAAGGCGGCCAGCGCGAGGCTCAGCGCAAATGCGACGAACCGGCCGGAAATGCGGTCATTTGTCCGAGAATGGACCGATTGGGGCGGAATGGAAAATGACAGTTTCCGAATGAATGTCATAGGCTATATCCGGCAAAGAGCCGGCCCTTGCGCTGGCTGTCTTGGCATCGTGGGTCGGGGCATCATGGGTCGGGGCATCATGGGTCGGGCGACGTCACCGAAGCCGGCCCGATTCTGATCCTGAGGCACATCGGTTAATAAATTGCTTGCATAAGGATAACGCCGGATCTGCGCCCGCGATCCAATGGCTCATTAACCACGCATTAACGATAAAGTATCAGCTTCATGCGTGGATCGACGCAGTTGGCCAGTGATGCTGCCGCCATGTATCCGATCGCCGAAGGGCCGGTTAGGTTGGCACGGCATCGACGCTTGAAGAAAGGGCCGGGCATGAAAATCGACGGACCGGGATCAGCACGACCCACCACAACGCGCCGCGTGCGGTCCAGTGGGGCAACCGGGGCATTCTCCGACGCCTTGGATGGTGCGTCCACAAGCGCTTCGGCGGGTGCGGGCGGGGCGCAGGCCACCCAGGCAATGGGGTCGATGGATGCGCTGCTGGCCTTGCAGGGTATCGACGAAGACGACGAATCCTTGCGCCGACGCCGGTCTGTGCGCCGGGCCGAGACGATTCTCGACCGTCTTGAAATGCTAAAGATCCGGCTTCTCGCAGGCGGGATACCGGCGTCGACTCTTCGCGATATCATCAATGGGCTGCAAGCCGAGCGGGAGTCGATAGCCGATCCCAAATTGGTTGGTGTTCTGGATGAGATCGACCTGCGTGCGCGGGTCGAACTGGCAAAACTTGGCATTGATCCATTCGCCGGATAGCGCAGGCCATTCGGCGCCACCCCTAAGCCCGGGCCCGAACGGCCCGGACTAAGACCGCTGCCGGCCATTGCAGTATCCGATATTGTGATAGCGAACCAACGACTTGTATTGAGGCCTTGGCCGGTAAAAAAGGGGTTGTTGCACGCTGTGAACTAACGCATATAGACGCGGCTGATTGGTATCGATAGCGAATTTGATGCCGACAGGATCGATCAGACCGTGAGCCGTTCGTCGCGACGTCAATGTCCGTGCCGGCTCTGGTAAGTTTCAGACGCGTGTGGGGGTTGATGGATGTCATCCACGCTTGTTCCGCCGGACTATCGTCCGTCAGACGACGAAGAATTTATGAATCCGATAATGAAGGAATACTTTCGTCAGAAGCTGCGGCGCTGGCGGGATGAACTCCTTAACGATTCGACGGAAACCTTGCAGAACCTTCAAGAAGGCGGCTTGGCCAAACCGGACCTGGCCGACCGTGCGTCGCTTGAGACCGACAAGTCTCTTGAGCTGCGGACCCGGGATCGCGAGCGCAAATTGTTGTCGAAGATCGATGCGGCCTTGCGTCGGATCGAGGACGGGTCATACGGGTATTGCGAAGAAACCGGTGAGCCGATCAGCATTCGCCGGCTCGAAGCCCGCCCCAATGCCACCCTCAGCCTTGAGGCGCAGGAACGCCACGAGCGGCTCGAAAAGACGCAACGAGACGAATAGACGACCTCGATCGGTCCTACGATGATTGCTCGAACGACAAAAGCCGCGTGAGTATGCCTCACGCGGCTTTTCCCATATCAATCCAAAGCGAGACCGATAGACCGTTACTCGGACACGCTCCTAGAACGGGAAGATCCTAGAACGGGAAGATGATGTCATAGAGCTGCTGGCCATAGCGCGGTTGCATGACATCGGTAATCTGGCCGCGGCCGCCATAGCTGATGCGAGCCTCCGCGATTTTCTCATAGCTGACGGAATTGGCCGAGGTTATGTCCATCGGACGGATGATTCCGGCAATGGCCAATTCCCGCACCTCGAAGTTCACCCGGACTTCCTGCCGGCCGAAGAGCACAAGATTGCCGTTAGGTAGAACCTCGGTGACGACCGCGGCTATCTCCATATTGATTTCTTCGTTGCGCGTGACCGAGCCGCTGCCCGAACTTCCGCCTTCGCTGGAAAGCTGAATAAGCTGGGCCAGATTGATGTCCTCCAACTGGTCTTCCAGACCGAAGACATTGGGCGCGCCAGCCGATTCGCTTCCTGACCGATCCCGTGCTGTTTGATTGCTGATGGCGGCGGCGTCGTCGATATTGATGCTGACCGTCAGGATATCGCCAACCCTAGAGGCCCGTTGGTCATCAAAGAATGCGGTCGCGCCGGGCTGCCATAACGAATTCGATCGGGCCTGAGGTTGACGGGGTGCCGGCATCGGCATCTGAACCGGTCGATAGTCCGGCCGAGCGGTCGGGTCTTCGATCGGCGACATATCCGGCGCCTTGCCGATTCGCGAAAGCTGTTCAGGGGCGGCGCAGGCCGAGACGATCAGCGCCATCAAGGCGGTGCCCAAGATCCCGCTTCCAACCGGTTTCCGAGTGGCGCGACAGGGACGGGCCGGCCGGATTTGATGATCTGACATTGTTTCTGCAGACTCCTGAAGTCGCATAGAAGATGAGCTCACAACCGAGTCACGAGTTGCCGGACTCTGAAAGAACAAGGACGTGTCCGCCGCCCTCGACCACACCTTCAACCGTCTGATTGCTGTCGACATTCATGACTCGAATCGTCTGGCCCTGGGCGCCGTCCTCAAGCGCCCGACCCTGGGCCGACAAAGACAGCGCTCCGTGACGGACGATCATGGTGATTCGGTCGCCGCGCGAGACGATGATCGGGGCCGCCAGATCGTGTTCCCGGATAGGTGCATTCGGCACGATCCCGCGGCGTGGCGTCATGCCGACGATGTCGGAAACGTCGTGGAGCACGGCGGAATCCAACCTCATGGCATCGACCTCCACCCAGTCAAGGTGGCTGTCGGTTATGACGGCTTGACGTCCTAATCGGGTATTGAGGACCGGTATCGCGATCATGGATCGGGCTCGACCACTGACGGGCAGGGTCATGTGCTCTTGGCCGTCAACCCCGATAACCGCTCGGCCGGTGAATCGCCCCGACGACCGATCGAGCGACAGGTCCTGGATCGATATATCGGATTCGGCGCTATCCGGCAGATGAACGGCGTCCGGCGTTCTGTCCATCGAGAGCTCCACGCGGTCGCCGAACGGCATCGACGCTTGCTCGTCCAACGCCGTTCGAATGGCCTCGATGATGGCCTCCCCGGAAATGGTGACGCTTTCGCGCCTGACGGTCATCTGTGGAAGGGTGTCCGATGGGTCGGCCAAGCGCACGCCATGGGCTTCGATCAGGCGCGCTACCCATTGGCGGTTGAGAACGACCTCGCGGCCAGGGGCGGGCGATCGGGCGATCGGAGTCTCTGCCTGCTCCGGGCTGAGACCGTCGAACAGATCGCCGAGATAGACCCGGTCCTGCGTGATGGTGATTTCCGACAGAGGGGTGGCCGCCTTGGCGTCGCTGTTTGCGGTGACAGCCATCACGACGCCAAACGATAATACGGTCACGAGTGCGCCTAGCGCCGAATGTGTGAACTTGTTCATGAAAGCAATCATGATGAAGCAAGGTTAATCTATTGCTAATGCCGGGCTTGACTTCGGATCAGCGGAGATTCGATGTCGCGCGCATCATCTCGTCTGTCGTGGTGATGACTTTGGAGTTCATCTCATAGGCCCGTTGAGCACTGATCAAATCGGTGATCTCCGAGACGATGTTGACGTTCGATGTTTCAAGCATTCCCTGACGAATGCCGCCGAAGCCATTGGCATTGGCGACTCCGTCGATCGGATCGCCCGAAGCGGGTGTCTCGAGGTAATAGTTGTCGCCGATCGCTTCCAAGCCGGCGTCGTTGGCAAAGGTCGATATCTGGAACTGGCCGACATTGACCGGCTGGACCTGACCATCAAGCGCGGCGAAAACCTCTCCGCTCGCGTTGATGGCGACTTCGACCGCATCCTCGGGAACAGCGCCCGGCCCAACAACACGATAGCCATCGGGGGTCACGATCTCGCCTTCGGCGTTGAGCTGAAACGAGCCGGCCCGCGTGTAAGCGGTGTCGCCGTTGGGCAATTCGACCTGAAAAAACCCCTTTCCGTCCATGGCCAGATCGAACGGATTCGATGTTTGCTGCATGTTGCCTTGTTCGTGATTCCGATAGACGGCTGCGGTCTGGACGCCGGCCCCGATCTGAACGCCGGCGGGCACAATGGTGCCGGCGTCCGACGAGGCCGACCCGACCCGGCGGATGCTTTGGTAAAGCAGATCCTGGAACTCGGCCCGTTGCCGTTTATAGCCGCTCGTCGACATATTCGCGATGTTGTTGGAGATGACGTCCACGTTCAGTTGCTGGGCCAGCATGCCGGTGGCGCCGATGCTCAAACTTTTCATAGTGTCTTACTCCTCAAGGGCGGGGCGGGATCGAGGCGCCGCCAAAATAGCGTCAATTCTCGTCAGCCAGCCTCGTCACCCAGCGCGGGGGCTCGGCAATTCACGGATCGCAGTGCGCTGTCTTTCGTGCTCCGATTCGAGCAGGTTCTGCGTTTGCTGGTAAGCGCGGGAAATGTCGATCATGCGCGTCATTTCCATGATCGGGTCGACATTGGACGCTTCGCGCATGCCCTGCACGACCTCGGTCTCCTGTGCTTCCTCCGGGACGGCATTCGTCACGAACAGGCCGCCGCCCAGCGGTTCCATCGCGCCGACGTCCTCAAACTCCACGACCTTGAGGCGGCCCAATGGTCCGGCGTCGGATCCGATTTCCCCACTCGTCGTGATCGAGAGCTGACCGGCCTCTTCGGGTACGACGATCGGTGCGTCGTTATCGTCGAGGACGGGTAGGGCGTTGGCGTCCACCAATTGTCGTTCAGCGTCGATCGCGAAGGTTCCGGCACGCGTGTATCGCGGTCCGCCAGAGGTTTCGACAACGAAATATCCCGGGCCGTTCAGGGCGGTATCCATCATGTTTCCGGTATGCTGCATCTCGCCTTGGCGATGATCGCTTATCACGGCCAAGTCGGTCACTTGCCGCACGCCCAACCCCGCCTTGGGGCCGGGACGGTCAGGCAGATTGAGATAATCAGAGAACAGCATTCCCTGAGCCTTGTAGCCAGTCGTGCCCATATTGGCGAGATTGTTGGCGACGACATCGAGTTGCCGCCTCAAAGCGCCTTGCCCGGAAATCGCTATATAGGATGTTGCGTCCATTGATAGGCCCTCGTCCCGAAAAGCCGGCGCCGCAAAGTGACTGAAGGGGGCGGCCGGCAGGAATATCCGAGCAAAGGATAAGCAGGGATCGTGCCAACATCGGCACGGACGGTGGCGCGGGGCCAAGAAAACCGATGACGTGGCATGGGTCGAAAGAAGCACGCCGACAGAAAATTAAGCTTTATCGGTTTGTTACGGCCCATTGCTAAGATTTTGATCAACCTTGTGGAGCGTTGCCGTCAAATGGCGCCGGATGGGTATCGTTCTCGAATTTCCGCGGGAAATCGATGGATCGACCCCTTCCTGTCGGCAGCCTGTGCCGGGCATTTTTTTCCTATAGGACGGATCGCGACGGAGGTTAGGGAACTGACTGGCCCGGTTACCCCGGCTCGCAGTTACCCCAAAATTCGGTTGCCGCAGACATTGAGTGACCGCCACGGATCGGTTCGGATTGCGTGTCGGCGCCCGTCCTGAAACGACTTATTAACTAATCGCCCCTTACCGTCTTCGTGCATTTGAACGGCAGGAACCGAGGCACGGCTAAGCATGACCTCCGATACGATGGATCAAGCCTTCGACGACGCACTTGCGAAGCTCCCGCGGAAAAAGATGAGTGGTAAAAAGCTCGTTCTTTTCATCATTCTACCGCTTCTGATTGTTGTTGGAATGGCGGCCGGACTATACGTCACCGGCGCATTTCATACGATCATCAACAGCTTCTCGTCGGCCGAAGCGGCGATCGAAGAAGAGCAGCCCGTAGATCCAGGGGCGCCCGGATTCTACTACGACCTTCCCGACATGCTGGTTAATCTGAATACGGGCGATCGCCGTCAGCATTTTCTGCGGCTGCAGATCAGCCTCGAACTGGCTCGGGAATCCGACGTCGAGCATATCGAGCGTGTTCTGCCACGGATCATTGATCAGTTTCAGGTGTATCTCAGGGAACTCGATGTGCGGGATCTTCAAGGATCCGCCGGCCTCTATCGCCTCCGTGAGGAGTTGCTTCGCCGGGTTTCGAATCAAGCTCAGCCGGCCGAGGTTCGAGACGTGCTTTTCCGCGAAATGCTGGTTCAGTAGCGGCGTCGAAATCGGCGCTTCCTAAGCCGGGTGCCGCCGCCTAAAGGGTGGCGTCCGGCCGGAAGACAAGGTTCAGGCCGGCAATCGGGCCAGAAATTGGGACGAGTCAATGAGCGATCCGACGTCGAACGAAGATCAGGACGCAATGGCCGACGAATGGGCGGCTATGATGGAAGGCGACGACGACGACGACGACCTCGATATGTCGGCGGCGATGGGTGTTGAGCCGGGCTCGAACCGGGTCCTTGATCAAACGGAAATCGACAGTCTTCTTGGTTTTGACGGTGATGATGATGGCGAGAACGACACGACTGGTGTCATGGCCCTCGTCAACTCGGCAATGGTCAGCTATGAGCGGCTGCCCATGCTCGAGGTGGTTTTCGATCGGCTCGTTCGAATGATGTCCACAAGTCTGAGGAACTTCACCTCCGACAACGTTGAGGTTTCGCTTGACCAAATCACCTCGATCCGTTTCGGCGACTATCTGAATTCAATCCCATTGCCGGCAATGCTCTCGGTCTTCAAGGCCGAGGAGTGGGATAACTTCGGCCTGATGGTCGTCGATTCGGCCATGATTTATTCGATCGTCGACGTTTTGCTCGGAGGCCGACGGGGAACGGCGGCAATGCGGATCGAAGGCCGGCCCTATACGACGATTGAACGTAATCTCGTCGAACGCATGGTGCATGTCGTCCTGTCCGATCTTTCGGCGGCTTTCGATCCGCTCTCGCCGGTCACTTTTCGTTTCGAGCGGCTCGAGACCAATCCTCGATTCGCCACCATCGTTCGACACGGCAATGCCGCCATGCTGGCCAAGCTTCGTATCGATATGGAAGACCGTGGCGGCCGACTGGAGTTGCTTATCCCATATGCGACGCTGGAACCCGTTCGTGAGCTTCTGCTGCAGATGTTCATGGGTGAAAAATTCGGCCGGGATTCGATCTGGGAAAACCACTTGGCCAGTGAGCTATGGCAGACCGATGTTCAGCTTAGTGCCGTTCTCGATGAAGTCACCTGTTCGCTGGCGGATGTGTTGAATTGGAAGGTCGGCTCGCACTTGCCGCTGGCGACCGGGCCCGGCGGGCTGGTCGAATTGAGATGCGGCGACAGTCCGATGTTTCGTGGCAGAATGGGCCGGCGCAAGGGCAATATTGCCGTCCGCGTCGAGCAGGAACTGATAGAGCAGTCCGACGAGGTGGACGGATGACCATGAATTATGGGCTTCTTCTGGACAGTATGATTGTCGTTCTACTGGCCGCGACGATCGTCTATGCGATCATTCTGAACAAGCGGCTTCAAGCGCTTCGCAACAACCGGTCCGAGTTGGAGCAGGCGGCACGATCCTTCGCCGAGGCGGCTCAGCGGGCCGACGACTCGATCAAGGCGCTGCGGTCGGTGTCGGACGGGGCCGGGGCCGAGCTTCGTGAACAAATTCATCGGGCCCAATCGCTGCGCGACGAAATGAAGTTTCTTGTCGAGGCAGGCGATGCCCTTGCCGATCGCCTTGAAGGGGCGGCGTCATCGGCGGTTGATGGCCGGAAAGACGGCCGTGACAGCCCAAGAGCGGGGCGTCCGCGGCGCGACGGCGGGTCGGCCGCCGGCGGAAAAGGCGCTCGCGAAGAGGCCGGGGCCGGTGCCGCCGGAGGGCTGGTCATGCCGCTGCGCGCCCACTCGGAGGCAGGCGCCCGCCGTCCGGGCGCTGCGGAAGCTGCGCGGGATGCCCCCCAATCGCGGGATGCCCCCCAATCGCGGGATGCCCCCAAGTCGCGCGGTCGCGGCGACGTGGATCTCCTTAAGGCAATTGAGAATATGCGGTGAATGCCATGACCGATGATCGAGACTTCGCGAAGGCACGCCGCAACCGACAAACCGGACTGGACAGCCTGGCCCAGCGCCGGGAATCCCGGCGTCGGCGAAACACCACTGATGCCGCCGGTTTGGACGGCGGACCGACCGAAGCCGTAGCCGATAGGCAGGGCAACCGGCGTTCCGAAACGGCCGACACCACCATGCAATCCCGGCGACCAGATTTGTCCCCGGATATCGGGCCGTCGACGCATCTTGGCGGCACCCAGGCAACAGGCGCCGCGCCGGCCTCAGGGACTGACGGTGAAGGCGTCGGCGTTGCGGCCGGCGACGCGGAAATCAACGGAACTCAGAAATCGGTTGAAAATACGGTCCTTGGTCTGGCGGCCGACCTGGGGGCGGGCCTTCGTCGGGGTATCGACCGCCTTTGGCGGATGCCGTCGGAATTGTCGGCCACCTTGCGCCGGCCTCGATTGCGGCTCTTGCCGAGTGTCATTTTTGTATCTGTGATCATGCTTGGCTTCCGGATGGGAGATGTATGGTCTGGAATCCATCAGGGTGTGTTTGACGGACCGGGGACATCCTCGCGAGCTGAAGAAACCGTCGCCCCGGCTGATGACGAACTCGACGGCCAGGAGGAAGCATCCAGCGAGGAGCAATCCTCGATGGACATCGCGGCGGCAGACGGGGCTCAGAGTGATGAGCGTCCGGGCCTGTTGGAGACATTGCGCGACGGAACGAGGAGCGCCACGGAGAGAGAATTGCTCGACGACCTGGCCGCCCGGCGGGATGCTCTCGATGCTCGCGAGCGGGATCTTTCCGAGCGTGAGGCGCTGCAGGAAATCGCGGAACGCCGCATTGAAGAGAAAATGGCGGAGTTGGAAGACCTCCGTGAGCAAATCCGAAGCTTGCTGGGTGAAGTCGACGGAGAGCGCGAGCAGCAACTGGCCGGCCTCGTTTCGATTTACGAGAACATGCGCCCTGGCGATGCTGCGAGAATATTCGACGGACTGGATATGGATGTCCTGATCGAGGTATTGGACAGAATGGCCCAGCGCCGATCAGCCCCCATCATTGCCAATATGCAGCCGGAGCGCGCCCGGGCGGTGACTCGCGAATTGGCCGATCGGGGCCAGCTTCCGGATCTGCAACCCCTTCAAGATTAAGGTACGTGTGAGCCGCGATCGAGAAATCAATTCGGCGACGGCAAATGATCTCAGGATTTTACCGGCTGTTAACCGCAACCGAGTACCGTGACCGAAATAACCCCTCCTTTGTTCCAGTCATTTCTGAAAGGCTGGATCTCATGTGTCAGACCAGGATCGCCATTGTGTTGGCGAAAGAAAAACGGAGCTAAAGATGACCGTCGACAAGTCAATGTCCATCCTGATTGTGGACGATTACAAGACTATGCTTCGGATCATCCGCAACCTATTGAAGCAACTCGATTTTGAGAATGTGGATGAGGCGACGGACGGTTCCAGTGCTCTCCAGAAAATGCGGGAGAAATCTTACGGTCTTGTAATCTCCGATTGGAATATGGAACCAATGACCGGGCTTCAATTGCTTCGGGAAGTACGAGCCGATCAGAAGCTTAAAGACACCCCCTTTATTATGATCACCGCCGAGTCGAAGAAAGAGAACGTTGTTGCCGCGAGAGAAGCGGGAGTTAGCAACTATATCGTCAAGCCGTTCAATGCCGAAACGCTGAAGGGAAAGTTGGTGTCGGTCGTCGGTCAGTTCTGATCGGCGACCTGTGCATGCCGGCGATCAACCGGCGAACCAATCAAGAAGCTTTGGCGTTAGGTAAAGGAGGGGGCGGTCATGGCCACCAGATCAAACGGGACGTCTGCCGATATGGTGCCGGGTTTGGCGGAGAGTATCGAGGAGGCGCGTCAGAGCGCCGAGGCGCCGCTGAGTCGAAGCGATGTTGCCGAAATCATCGCGGAAGTCGTTGGAACGATGGAAGGCGACCTGACATCCCTCGATTTCAAGATTTATCGAGAATTGGATTCTCTGGCCAAGTACATTCAGGCGGCACGCTCTGAAATCGCCGCGATTCGACCGGATGAGATCAGTGCTGATTTCATTCCGACGGCAACGGATGAGTTGGATGCGGTCGTTGGGGCAACGGAAGAAGCAACCGGCACCATACTTGATACGGCCGAGCAGATTCAAAATATCGCCGGGACTCTTGAAGGCGACGTATCCGATCAGCTCATGACGCATACGATCAATATTTTCGAGGCTTGCAATTTTCAGGATGTAACGGGACAGCGGATCACGAAAGTTGTGAATACGCTGAAACATATAGAAAGCAAGATCGACATCCTGGTTAATGTGCTTGGAGAAGAAGTCGCTAAGGCGAGATCGAATAGCCAAACAGAACCGGCAGCGCCGGTGGATGCCGATAAATCACTCCTGAACGGGCCGCAGCTCCCCGACAAGGCGATCGATCAAGACGAAATCGACAGACTTCTTGCAGAATTCGACTAACAATACTCTGTAGTCTGATCGTTATTGTCGTATCGTCTAGCTGCGTAATAATAGAGCAAAGCCGCTTAGTTCTAGCCTATAGTGTGGGGCCATGTCGGGCATGCCGCAACATTCGCAGCAATCCCGACCGACGTGCCGATTTCAATTCGGTCGGCTCTTGGCGATCTCTTGACATCGATCGGACCTTTCGTCGAAGCCGTTGTGTTCGCACCCTTCGGTGAGCCCCATCAGATTCTGTTAACCATTTTGTGATCAAAATTGGCGGTGTTGGATAGGGCTGGGGGAGTCGGTTGTTGCTGGTTCTCTCGACCCTGCGAATTCGAGCAATCTGATCGGCTTTGGCTGAAGAATTCGTTGACCCGAAGGCGGGCGGATGCTGCAACCAAAAGTTCTCGTGGATCGTTGCCCCGGATCTTCTGTGGTGTGTCCTTGTCGGCCGGACGTTTGCGAATAGTGAGAGGATCGAAGCGTGTTGGAACCTCGCTTGATTTGCGACCGAGACCGGGCGGGGTTCGGACGATTGACGTCGGCCTGTGCCGCCATTGCGATCCCATTGGTGGTCGTGTCGGCGCCGGTCTCTGCTCAGGAGTTGCGCGCCTGGGATCATGGTGATTACGGTCGGGCGGTTTTTGAATGGGGCCAGGCCGTCGATCACCGACTCGATCAATCCGGCACGACGCTGGATCTGACCTTCAGCGAACCGCTTTCCGCCGACTTCGACACGGTACCGCCTTCTTTGACATCCTATGTCCAGTCGATGTCGCCGATCGGCACGGAGACGCTTCGGCTTTTGTTGTCGCAGTCGGCAGACGCCACGGCATTCGGTACGGGAACGGCTGTTATTCTCGATATTCGTCCAACCGGCGGCAATGCCGATGCCAACGATACAGCCTCTCCGAATCCCGGCCTGTCCATGATTGCCCCCTCGGGGAACGCAATGCCCGGCAATGCCGGCGCCATCCCAAGACCCGAACCGGCGGAGCAACGGCAGACGGCGCCCGAGATGGCGGCGGTCGACGAAACCGTGTCCGCGCCGCGGGACGATTCGCTCGAAAGTGCCGAGACCCAATCGGCGGATTCAGCGTCTTTGCCAACCCAAGCGGTCCGCGTTCGCGGCGGTATGCACGACGCCTACGATCGATTGGTGTTTGATTGGCCGCAACCAACGGCATTTACCGTTCATCAAGACGGTCAACAGGCCAGAATATCGTTTGAACGGTCGGCTAGGCTGGATCAGTCCGGCCTTCAGGAACAAACTCTCGACAGGCTGCGGTCGGTGACCCCAAACGACGGGGGGAGCGGCTTGGTTGTCGATCTGGAATTGAGTCCCAATACCCGGATCGACTCTTTCACCATTGATGACCGAGCTGTCTTTGATATTCGGGACGGCACGCCGCGTAGCGACGAGATACCGGACCTGCCTTCGGTCGCGGAGTCGTCAGGCGACCCGCAGCTTGCCGATTCAGGTGACGGACAGGCAGACGATGGGCAGGCTGACGGCGACGCCATTCCCCAACCGACACCGCTATTGGCACCCGAAGCGGATCCGGAACCTTCGGCCGATTCGGCGACCGATTTGGCGACTGGCGACGAGGGACCGGCGTTTCGACCCCGGCCGTCGCCACCACGACCATCGCCGCCTGCCTCGCCGTCACCCGATGTTGCGGCGTCCAGCGCGCCCGATGCCCAGGAGGGCCCCGGCGACGATCAGCCCGACCCGATCCCGCCACGCCCGGCTGCGCCTGACACGCAAACGGCTGATCAACCTGCGGCAGAGGCGCTGTCGGCCATCGACGGTGACGACGATTTGCCCAGCCTGGAGGAAGTGTCCAGTTCGATCGAGGAGACATTGTCACAGCTTGAGTCCGGTGGCGGCCGGCAAGGCCGCAGCCGACCCGATCGGGAGGAAGAGGCGGGCGGCCAGACAGCAGCAAGCGCACGCTCCGGCTATGGCACCGTGCCTCGGGAATCGCTCGAAGTGCGGACACTGGACGTTCCCGAAGGGCCCGTGATCGAGTTTGACCCCGGCGTCACGGCCTATGCCTCGTTTTTTCTCCGAGACGGTGCGCTTTGGGCAGTCTTCGCTTCGCAAAACCGGCTGAATGTCAGTGATCTCGCGCGCGACGGTGAGCGTGTCCTGGGCCCGCCCGAGACCGTGGATGCGACAGGCGGTGTCGCGCTTCGGTTCGCTGACGTGGGTGCCAGCGGCCTTTATGTCCGGCGTGACAATACGGCTTGGTCGGTGACGCTGGTCGACGACTATCGATCGGCCGAAGTCCCCATTTCGTTACTGCGCCAACCCAATCATCCCGATGGCGGGCGGGTGTTGGCCATGGCGCCGGGAGCCCGTGGCGTGGTTCGACTGCAGGACCCGGATATCGGTGACGTCCTCTTGGTTGCCCCTGTTGCCCAAGCTGGTGTCGGCATGCCGACGACTCGTGAATTCGCCCAACTGGAATTCCTGAGAGCAGCCACCGGCATCGCCGTTCGCCCCAAGGCAGACGACATCCTCATGACGCTGACGCCGGACGGTGTCGCGCTGACGGCCGATTCGGGGTTGGTCTTGTCGCCGGATGTGGACACCCGTCTTGCTGCGGCCTCTCGCCCCGGCGAGGGTGTGCCACGTTTCTTTGACTTTGACGATTGGACTCTGCCCGATCGTTCGTTCACCGAGCAGCGCCGCGAGTTGGAGCGCCGGGTCGTCGAAAGCCAGGACGATGAACGGGCATCGGTCCGTATGGAACTGGCCCGATTGAGTTTGGCCCATGCGCTGCCCCACGAAGCGATCGGAATGTTAACTCTGGCCGCCGATGCGAGGCCCGAAATCGTTCAGGATCCGGAATTTCTGGCATTGAGAGGGGCGGCACGGGCTTTGGTCGGCAATCTCGATGGCGCGGCGGCCGATCTGAACGACGACGCTTTCGTGAATGCCGCCGAAGGTTATGTATGGCGGGGGCTGGTCGACGAAAGGCGTGGGAATTACGAAGATGCGACCCGTGCTTTTTCCAGAGCGGGTGATGTCTGGTCGGAATTTCCGGACGATCTGCAGATCGAGTTGCGAATGAGCGCTGCCCGTGCCGCCTTGCTTAACGGCGAAATCGAGGCAGGCCATCGGATCGCCAACGATTTGCTCGACGATTATGATTCCCGTGTCTCTGACACCGGCGCATTTCAGTATTTGACCGGACTGATTGCCAAGAACAGGGGCGACGGTGATCGAGCCGTTGCTTGGTTCGGCGAAGCGGTTGACAATAGCGATCGAAAATACGCCGTCCTTTCAGAACGCGAATTGGTCGCCCTTCAGGTCGAGCGAGAGGAAATCGAGCCCCAGGATGCCGCCAGACGGCTGGAACAATTGCGATTTGCATGGCGTGGCGACCATTTGGAATTCGAGTTGCTGGAAGATCTCGGTGAAGCCTATTGGCGCGACGGTTCGATCCGCCAGGCCTTGGTGACATGGGATGATGCGACGCAGGAATTCTCGGAGCTTCCGGGGGCGGAGCGGCTGGCAGACCAGCTGCGCAGCCGGTTCGTCCAGATTTTTGTTGGCGAGGATGGCGCCGCCGCGAATGTCGACCCGATTGCGCGTTATTCGCTGTATGAGGATTTTCAGCATCTGGTACCGGCGGGCGAGACCGGCCGGGATATACGCCTGCGCCTTGCCGAGGGTCTTGCCGAGATTGATTTGCTCGGGCGGTCGGCATCGATGCTTGAAGATATCCTGACCGATGGACTGCCGGCCGACGAGGTTGCCGAAGTGGCCACGAGACTGGCCGGTTTGCGGCTATTGGACAATCGTGTCGAGGATGCGCTGGATGCCACCGACCTTGCCCTGCAATCCGATCCGTCGCCGGAGACGGCAGAGCAAGCGCGGGCGCTGCGAGCTCGGGCGCTGTCGGAAATCGACCGGTCGACCGAGGCCTTTCAGACCATTGCCGAGGACGAGGGTGATCTCGCCGATGCCACACGGCTCGACATTGCTTGGCGCGCCCGCGATTGGGGCCGGGCTGCCGATGCCCTGTGGTCGCTGGTGGACCGGTCGGATCTCGACGGACGGTCATTGGACGCCGAATGGCGCAATCGGCTCATGAACCTGACGCTGGTTCTGGCGCTTTCCGATGATGAGGACGGCTTGCGGGAAGTGACCGAAAGGTTCGGGGACCGTTTGTCGAATGGCCCCGAGGGTGAAGCCTTTCGCGTTCTGACCCGAACCGGGGGGGCGATGGACAGTCTGAACCTTCAGTCCATTCGGAATGAAGTCGATGAAGTCGACTTGTTCCAGTCGTTCCTCGAAAGTTTTCGCCAACCAGACGACTCGGATGCCGGTCCCGGTACGGCCATGAACTGATCGGCAACTAGAGCATCCTGCGCCCCGGCGGGCGCAGATAAGATGCTCTATGTTATTGAAGATAGGGCAATTTTCCCGAACTGATGATTCAATCAGTTCGGAAATTGCCCTAGCCGAAACTTTGGACCAGCGATCCGGCGACCAAATACCATCCGTCGACCAGCACGAAGAAGATGATCTTGAACGGCAGTGAGATCATAACCGGCGGCAACATCATCATGCCCATGGACATCAGGATCGACGCAACGACCATATCGATGATCAGGAAGGGCAGGAAAAGCAGAAAGCCGATCTCGAACGCCCGGCGCAACTCGGAAATCATGAAGGCAGGGATCAAAGCCTGCATGGGAACAGCTTCGGGTCCTTCGACATTCTCAATCTCGGCAATATCAAGAAACAGGCGCAGATCCTGTTCGCGGACATGCGTCAGCATGAAATCGCGAAACGGTTCGGTCGTGCGCGAAAACGCTTCCATTTCGTCGATTTCTTCGTTCAACAGCGGCTCGATTCCGGCGTCATAAGCCTCTTCAAAGACCGGCGCCATGATGAAGAAGGTCAAAAACAGGGCCAAGCTGATAAGCACCGCATTCGGCGGTGTCTGCTGCACGCCAAGGGCGGAGCGCAGGAAGGACAGCACGACGACGATCCGGGTGAAGGATGTCACCATGACCAGGATCGACGGCGCCAATGAGAGAATCGTTATCAGCGCGACGATCTGAACGATCAAGGCGGTTGACGACCCCCCGCCGAGGTCGATATCGCCCAACCCTTGCGCCATGGCGGTCTGCGGCACCAGAAGCAACAACATCGCGGTTAAAAGGCCGAATGCGACGCCTGACGCCGAAACGGATCGGCGAGCGACCATCCCTAGCTTAGAGAGGAGGAATGCGTGCAGGACTCGTTCGTTCATCGTGATACACCGTCGGAAGGCTGCAACGGGGGTGGGGGTGATGGCTCCGAGCCCTGGCGCTGCGGTTCGCTGGCCGCCGAAGCCGCCGATGCCAGCGCGGGCTCCGGCCCACCGAGGACCAGATCCTGATTTTGTCCAAGAAGAACCAAGTGTTCCCGGTCATCGCATTTCAGTAGAATGACGCGCCGCTTGCCGTCCAAAGGCAGGGTTTCGATCACGGATAGGCGCCGCTGGGCTTTCTTCGGCCGGCTCACGGCCACGGCGCCGGCTAGACCGAGGCGGCGCAACAGAACCGCCAAACCTGCGATCAGTCCAAGGACGAAAACAAGCGCAACGACGAATCGGGCGTAGTCGAACCACTCCAAAGGTCAGTGCCCCTTCTTGACCGCCGGGGTCGTCGCGGCCGTCGCATAGACTTGATGAAATCTCGCAGTATTCGCCGAATTCAAAAGGGAGGTGTCCGCCTCTGCACAGGGCGCCACAGCAGAGTCTTCGTTCGCTGAAGGACCTGAGACTGACAAGACCCCTTCAAGGCGGTTGAGGCTGTCGAGCAACCGGCCGGCGCCGTCGATATAGGCCCGGCTGACGGTCTTGTCGGCTGTTGCAAGTTGCGCGCATAACGCCGCGATCAAGCCCTGCATCGGCGATAAATCAATGGTCTTGCCGTCTTTGATCGCTCGTTCGGCATGGTCCAAACCCGCTTCTACGGTCGCGAACAGATCCGGCAGCGACCGCGCGGCGGCTTCGGCTTGGCTCTCGGGCCGAATGCTCGTCATGATGGGTTTTCTCTTGTTGATCTGCCGGGAATTGGGGCGCCGGAAGTCGGAGGAGGGCCGTCGGGCTTGAGAAAATCCGGCGTTTTCTCCGGAGAGACCCGATAGAGATAGGACAGGATCTCGGCAACGGCGACAAAGGCTTCCTCAGGGATTTCCGAGCCGACATCGACGCTGGCTAGGATCGCAGCAAGATCGGGATCGGTGCGAACCTTGACGTCGTTGACGAAGGCCGACGCAAGGATGGCCTCGGCCAATTCTCCCTTGCCGGCAGCCACGACCCTCGGGGCGTTGGAGGCTTGATCGGCATAGCTCAAGGCAACAGCGACGCGCCTGGCGGACTCGGCATTCTTCGCTTGTTCATCTGGCTCACCGGCGGCGTTGCCGGATGACTGGCGTTTTGAAAACTGAGTCATTGAGGTTCCCGATTCCCGGATGACCATGCCGATCGGCCGGCACGTCGCGCCCATTCGCCTGCAAATGTCGGTCATCATCGTTAAGGAAGGGTGAACTTGGTTAACGGGTTGTGAGCCGCGGCCGCATTGTCACCAGTCCGCGATCATTGTAGCGGGTGGCCGCTTTCAGTCTTTGTTAACGCAGCCCTGCGAAACTGACGGTCATTCGGTGGCATCCTGCCCACGCCTTGAATGGTTTGTGCGGGGCGGGAATTGCCAATCTCCGGGTTCGTACCGGAGGCAGATCCGGGAGTAGGGTCCATGGATACGAGCGGATTATCGCTCTTTAGATTGATCGGTCAGCGGCTGAATTGGGTCGACAAGCGCCAAGACGTCACGGCCCAGAATATCGCCAATGCCAGCACGCCGCGGTATCAGGCCGAAGATTTGGTGCCGTTCGAAACACATCTGCAACGCAGTCCGGGTGCCAGGGCCGTTACGCAGGTGGCAACGCATGCGGCCCATATCGGTCAACCCGCTTCGGGCGGTCGGGCAGTTGCCGCTTATGATGGCAACACCGACGTTCGGCAGGAACGCATTCGCAATCCAGCCGAGGTCGATCCGAACGGCAACAGTGTCTCGCTTGAACGGGAACTTATGAATGTCGCCGAGAACGCCGCAAATCACGAGCTGGCATTGAATCTTTACCGAAAGCAAGTCGGCATGATTCGCACGGCGATCGGCTCGGGCGGTGGCGGATGACGATATCTCTTTCCCGGGTCGGTACAGTCTTGCCGATGACCGGCCCGGCCTGTGAAAGTATCCGAGGGAGGGTGACAAGACATGTCGAGTGAATTGTTCAATACATTGGCGATCTCCGCATCCGGTATGGAAGCGCAAGGCAAACGTCTGCGAATCGTCTCGGAAAATCTGGCCAATGCCAATTCAACCGCAGAAACCCCGGATGGCCTTCCGTATCGTCGTCAGGTCGTGACGTTTCGGAACGAACTTGACCGCGAACTCGGTGTGAATCGGGTAGGAGTCGACCGTGTGACCGCCGATGAATCGGAATTCGACCGGCGCTACGATCCCGCACATCCAAGCGCGGACGACGAAGGATATGTCCTCTATCCAAATGTGAATACGTTGGTTGAGGTTATGGATATGCGGGAAGCGCAACGCTCCTATGAAGCCAATATGAACGTCATTCAACAATCCAAGACCATGATGATGGGTACGATCGATCTGTTGCGATCGTGATTGGCCGGTGATTTTGGGCCGATCGAATGCGGGTCGATGACGGCCGCAAAACGATAACCGACAATCGTCATCCCTGATGGTGGACACCACCCCGACCTTGGATCTTATAAGGAACACCGTTTCGATGCCGATGATGATCAATAATGCACTTGACGCGTATCGCAACGCGGCGTCGCAGGGGACCGGTCAACCGGTTCCGACGCCGGAGCTGAACCAAGCCCCCGGATCCGATTTCGGCACGATGGTTCGCGACATGATCAGCGACTCCGTCGAGGCCGGCCATCGTGGCGAGGAAATGAGCGCGCGTGGCGTCACCGGCCAGGCTGACCTCAACGAGGTCGTCATGGCGGTGAACAACGCCGAGTTGTCGCTGCAAATGGTCGTTGGCGTCCGCGACCGCGTCATTCAAGCCTATCAGGAAGTCATCCGGATGCCGATCTAATCACGGCACTTGTCGGGCCTTCCGACGCGCCTATCGCAACCGGCTCAGTCAAGTCTTCGCTGTTAACCATAATTAAATGCCGGTGGGTCGATGATGGGTCGGGTCGCCGGGACATCTCGCACCGGCCACGCAGCGATTGGGGGTGCGCGAATGGCGCCAGCGGAAGCCATTGATATCGGCCGGGACGCGGTGGTCGTCATGTTGCAGATGGCAACACCTGTTCTATTGATCGCATTATTCGTCGGTGTTGCGATCGCCCTGGTCCAGGCATTGACGCAGATTCAGGAAATGACTTTGACGTTTGTTCCGAAGATCTTGGCAATCTTCGCGTCGCTCGTCTTCCTCATGCCCTTCATGCTTTCAGTTTTGACTTCCTTCACGCAAGGGCTTGCCGATCGGATCATTGCAGGCGGACCATGACGGCGCCTAAATCATGGAGTTAACTCAGTCCCCGCTTTACGCGGTCCTGTTTCCGTTCATCGTCGTGTTCCTACGGGTCGGGGCCACCTTGATGGTGTTGCCGGGGATCGGGGATGGGTTCGTCAATCCGCGAATTCGACTGATGATTGCGCTCGGACTGACCATCGTTGTGGCGCCGGTCGTCGAGACGATGCTGCCGCCCGCGCCGACGACGGCCGGCGAATTGGGAATTCTGGTCGCGTGGGAGACGTTGTACGGCCTTTTCATCGGCCTGGTCGCGCGATTTATCATCGCTGCGGTTGATATCGCGGGCATGATCATTTCTTTCGCCATGAGTTTTGCCAATGCGTTCGTCTTTAATCCTGCAATGGAAGCTCAAGGATCTCTAGTCAGCAATTTCTTGGGATTGGTCGCGATCGTGATCATTTACCTGGGCGACCTTCATCACTTGATGTTGATCGCTCTCGTCGACAGTTATTCGTTATTCCAGGCTGGCAACCCCCCGCCCATTGGCGATATGGCGGATATGCTCAGCCGGCTGCTTTCCGATTCCTTTAGCTTGGCCCTACGCATGGCCGCACCCTTTGTTACCATCAGCTTGGTTTTTTATCTTGGGCTCGGCCTATTGGCGCGGTTGATGCCACAGGTTCAGATATTTTTCGTCGCCCTGCCAATGAACATCCTTCTTGGACTGGCTGTGATGGCCATGGTCCTCTCTGGAGCGATGTTTTTCTGGTTGGAAGCGTTCCAGGACCGCTTCACCGGCCTGTTAACACCAATGTGAGTCGAATTGGAGGGCGGCAATGGCCGAAGAACAGGACGAAGCTTCGAAAACAGAAGAACCGACTCCGAAGAAACTCGAGGATGCCAAAAAGAAGGGGCAAGTCGCTCAATCGCAAGAGGTAAAACATTTCTTTGTTCTGTTCGGCGGGATGTTGTTCATCCTTCTCTTCATGCCGACCGTCGCCGGAAACCTTGCTGCACGGTTCGGTTCTCATGTGGGCAATGCCCACCAGATCCCGCTGGATCCGTCGGCGCTCGGCGATCTCTTCCGGTCGATCATGGGCGATGTCCTGGTTATTCTGATTGTGCCGACGATCATCATCATCGTCTGCGCCATATTGGGCGGGCTTGTTCAAAACGGACTGATGTTCACGCCCGAGTCGATCAAGCCGAAAGCCTCAAAAATCAGCCCCCTTCAGGGATTTAAGCGACTTTTTTCAGCCAAAGCATTATTTGAATTCGCAAAAGGTATCCTTAAGCTGGGAATCGTCGGGCTGATCGGCTTCCTGGTCTTGTGGCCCGAACTCCAATCGCTGGAACTGTTCGCCGGTTTGCCGATGCCGGTCTTTTTGGAGCGGCTATGGACTCTGGCGGTCAGGCTGATGATCACTGTGGTGGCGGTCGTTGCCATCATCGCCGCCCTCGATTGGGCCTTTCAGGTTCAGCAGTACAACAAACAGCAGCGTATGACGAAGCAAGAGGTCAAGGACGAGCAGAAGCAAACGGATGGTGACCCCCATGTAAAGCAAAGATTGCGGCAGGTTCGTTCCGAACGGTCGCGTCAGCGCATGATGTCGTCGGTGCCGACGGCCGATGTGGTGGTGACCAATCCCACCCATTACGCGGTCGCCATGCGCTACGAGGCCGAGTCGATGGGCGCACCGCGCGTCGTCGCCAAGGGCGTTGATCACATTGCGCAGAAAATCCGTGAAGTCGCCGAGGAACACGACATTGAAATCGTCGAAAATCCGCCTTTGGCCCGTGCGCTCTATGCATCGGTCGAAATCGATCAAGAGATTCCCCCCGACCAGTACAAGGCGGTTGCGGAGGTGATCTCGTATGTCTTCAAATTGCGGAACCGTAAAGTGCCGCAAGCTGGAAGCCCTTCCGAATGACGCAAACGCCGATTGGTCCCGAGCCGCCCCCTCCTTACGCTGTCTCGACCGACAAAGCCGGCGCCGCTGAGCGCATTCGCCAAGGTAAGCTTGCGGACGCCGGACGATCCACCAAGTCCGACGACTTGTCCTGGCCCACGGCCGGTCTTATTGAAGACCGGGCCGGGCGATACTACGATCGGCCCGGCAGCCGCCGCGGGCTTTTCTTTCTGGGGATTGGCGGCATCGCGGCGTCTCTGGCGACCGCCATCGCCGCTGCAACCGGCGGCATCGCCAGCATCTGGCTGTCGCTGGGGGCCCTTCTTGCGTCGGTCATCGGCAGTGTCGCATTGGCCGGATTGTGGTTCGAACGGCGGCGCAATGCCCGAGACGGCTGGATGCGCAGCCTTTTGGAGCATGGATACGACGAGACGGCCGCTGGTCATATCCTCAGTGCGCCGGATGACAGCGTCGTTCATGCCAATACGGTTGCTTGCCGGCTGGTTTCCAGCCCCTCTGTCGATAGCATCGACCGCTTTGAACAGGCCTTGACGGCCGACCGAACCGCGGCTGCGCGCTTCCAGCGACTGCGCCGTGCGGTCCGGGGGGGATCGCCGTTCACTGTCGAACTGCCGCGCGTGCGGGACAGCGGGACCGATTGGTGGCTCGTTTCGGCGCGGCCAATCGCCTCCTGGCCGGGCTATATTCACTGGCGGATCGAAGATATAACGAGCCGCCGTGAAATGGAGGCGATCCTGCGCGAAGAGCAGGTCAAGCTTGTCGATTTCATGGATCATGCGCCGGTTGGCTTCTATTCCGTCGACTTTGGCGGCAAATTCCTTTTCGCCAATGCCACGCTGGCCGAATGGCTGGGCGTCGAGGCCCGAGATCTGGTTCGCGGCGATTACCGTCTCCACGACTTTCTGGTCGAACCTCCGACTGCCGGGCCGTCTTATGCCCTGGATCCGTCGAAACCCGATGCCGACCATGTCGAGACCGTCATGCGCAGTGCGGACGGGCGCCAATTCCACGCATCCATCGCACAAACGGTCGTTCACAGCGATGGCGACGGCGGACTGTCGGTATGGACACGGTCCGTCGTGCGTGATTTGACGACCCACCGCCAGATGAGCGAAGCGTTGCGCCTGTCTGAAATGCGGTTTCAGCGTTTCTTCAAGGAAGCCCCTATTGGAATCGTGCTTCTTGACCGATCGTTGAAGATTTTCGAATGGAACAAGAGTTTCGCCGATCTCGTTCGAACCGTCGGTCTGGAAAACATCCATGGCCGTGATCTTTCGGCCTATTTCGATATGCGCGACGGCGGTCTGGACCTATCGACATTGCTGATCGAGGCTCTTGAGACCGGACGGGCCGTGCCGCCTGTGGAATTACAGATCAAGGGTCGCACTGAAATGATCGCGTCTGCCCATGCGCGTCGCATGGATGCCGGGTCGGGTGACGACGACACGCTTTTGGTGCAGTTCATCGATCAAACCGAGCAAAAGGCGCTTGAGGCTCAATTTGCCCAAAGCCAGAAAATGCAGGCGGTCGGGCAACTTGCCGGCGGCATTGCCCATGACTTCAATAATCTCCTGACCGCCATGATCGGTTTCTGCGATCTCTTGCTGTTGCGTCACAAGCCCGGCGATCCGAGTTTCGGCGACATCATGCAGATCAAGCAAAATGCCAATCGGGCGGCCAATCTCGTCCGCCAGCTCTTGGCCTTTTCGCGCCAGCAAACCTTGCAACCGCGTATTCTCGATATTACGGATGTGCTGGCTGAACTTTCCAATCTCTTGCGGCGACTGATCGGAGAAAACATCGATCTTAGAATGACCCATGGCCGGGATCTGGGCCTCGTCCGTGTCGATCAGGGCCAGTTGGAGCAGGTGATCATCAATCTTGCCGTGAATGCGCGTGACGCCATGTCGGGCGGCGGCCGTTTGGAGATTCGCACGGGAACCGAGCACCTGACGGCCTCTCGGCGCATCGGATCCGACGAAATTCCAGCCGGCGATTATGTTGTTCTTGAGGTCGCGGATTCGGGCATCGGCATACCGCCGGAGAACCTGGCGCGCATCTTCGATCCGTTCTTTTCGACGAAAGAGGTGGGGTCCGGTACGGGTCTGGGATTGTCGACGGTCTATGGAATTGTCCGCCAGACCGGTGGCTATATTCAGGTTGAAAGCACAGTGGGAACCGGCACCCGGTTCGCCGTCTATCTTCCCCGCCACATTCCCGATGCTTCGAGCCCCGCAAAGGAGGATCCCGACGCCGAGACCGAGGCAGCACCCCGCGATTTGACCGGCGCCGGTCGAATTCTTCTGGTGGAAGACGAAGATCCCGTCAGGGTCTTCGCCGCCCGCGCATTGAGCAATAAAGGCTATGTGGTCGTCGAAGCCCGGACCGGCCCCGATGCGCTGGCATCGCTGAATTCCGAAGCGCCATTCGATCTTCTCATCACCGATGTGGTGATGCCGCAAATGGATGGTCCAGCGTTGATTCGCAAGGTGCGCGAAAACCATCCGACCCTAAAGGTCATCTGCATTTCCGGCTATACCGAGGATCGGTTTCGATCCGACTTGGCCGGAATCGAGGGAATTGACTTCATGGCGAAGCCGTTCAGCCTGAAACAGCTCGCTGGCAAGGTCAAAGACGCCCTGCGCGCCCGATGAGAGCCGGCCGCAGAGCGGCGCCGCCATTGTGCCGAGATCAGTCGTCTCATACGCAATCTTGACATACGTCCCTCTTTTGTTCTTGTCATCGACGGAACAAAACAGGTACTTTTCGCAGAGATTGCGCCACCGGCGCAGCTGTGGAATTACTGGGGGCCGAAACCATGCCAAGTGACTATCTTCAGCTTCTCGAAAGGGGTTCCATGGACAAGCAGAAGGC
>LFIK01000212.1_pt1 | contig 41312 bp, 55 predicted proteins | sample 643401 | NCBI WGS metagenome assembly LFIK01 (sample SAMN03777447, study PRJNA286221) | soda lake metagenome | biome: soda lake; feature: Kulunda steppe; material: water; isolation source: sample T5-Br brine of Lake Tanatar-5 | place: Russia: Kulunda steppe | collected 2010-07
CCTCCCGGCGCTTGACGAGCTGACGGAGGCCTACTGGCGGCTGAAGCCGACAACCGACGACAACTCGGTGGGCACCAGCGGGCGAAACTTTCCTAACGATGACTTCAACCGCGGCGAACTGTTCTCTAGCGTGCCCCAACGGCCGCCTTTCACCGCGGGCACGCCCGAGCAGACCGACGTGACAGACTTCCAGGAGGGCGGCGACCAAGAGTTCATCCAGGTGGGCGGTACGGAGCGGCTCTTCTGGTCCGCGTCCAACGCTAGCGGCGGCAGCTTCGGACGGGCGTGGCCCGTGGACTTCACCAATGGCACCCCGCTCAGCTCCGCCACCACCCAGGTCACCACGCGGCGGGTTCGGCCCTTCCGGCGGGTCGTCCTTTGAAGTTAGGAGCAGCCATGACCAAGGTGTACGTCAACCCGACCGCCCAGCCGTGGGCATGGCACTCGGTCACCCACACCGGCACCGACTACGGGGAGGACCGTCAGGGCGGCAACCCGGTACCTGACGGGTACCTGCCGGTCGAAGGGCACACCGGCCCGCCGGTCGAGCCCGGATACCGGGCGCGGTTGTCCGGGTGGACGGTCGAGCCGGACCGGGTGGTCGGCGGGTGGACGGTCGAGCAGCGTCCGCAGCCTTACCCGTCGTGGTCGTGGGTGGACGGTGAGGGGTGGGTGCCGCCCGTACCGCAGCCGGAAGACGGCTCGTGGGAGTGGGACGAGGACGGGCAGGAGTGGGTCGAGATTGAGGAGGACGTCGATGGAAACTGACGGGTGGACGACCGCCTAACACCGACTGGCGACTCTTTGGAGCGTACGTGACCTACCTCATCGACCTCGGCTCGCTAGCGACCGCACTAGTAGCGATCGCTGGCGCTATCGCAGGGCTGCACCGCATCGTGGACGCGGGCACCTTTGATGAGCTCTACGTGGAAGTGGGGGGTGGTTCCTGATGGCGTACAAGCGCAAGAAGAAGAAACGCAAGTGACCAGATGGAGAAGCAGTGAGTGATGAACCCGAAGGGATGCTCGAGCGCATCGAGGGCAAGGTGGACGACGCGACGAACCTCGATGCCCTCAACCGCATAGAGGACCTGCTCTCTGCGGTCGAGAACGACGACACACTGAACCGCATCGAGGAGAAGGTCGATGGGGTCGTGACGCGCGTCGAGGGCATCGAGGGCGTCCTGCACGGCTCCACCACCGGGACGCGCTCCACGATCGGACTCGTTGAGCAGGTCGAACTCCGCGAGCCCTTGCTGCGCAAGCTTGACACGTCCATCAAGGTCGGCGCGTGGCTGCTCACCGCCTTCGCTGCCCAACTCGTTCTCGTTGCAGTCGGCCTCGCCACCGGGGCCATCGGAGGTGGATCGTGATTCTCAAGATCGCAGGTCTTTGGTACCGAATCCCATCGTTTATTAGGTCAATGCACCTGCTGTGGTGGGCGGTGTTCGTGTCGACCCTGTTGCTCGACGCATGGCTCCGACCCCATACTGACGTAGCATCACGGCTACTGATCTCGGCCGCCTACGCCGCACTGGCCGCCCCGATTGGCAAGTTCCTCATCGACCTCGACACCGAAGGAGAGCACCGTGTTCAGTCTGGATGAGCGCACACGGGCCTACCTCTACCGCCTGTTGACCCCGATCGGCGCACTGCTCGTCGCCTACGGCGTCATCGGGGCCGAGGAGGCTGACCTGTGGGTTGCGCTCGGCACCGTCGCGCTCGTTGGTGAGGGGTCGCTCGCCGTTGCCTACACCTCGACCAAGGACAAGTAGCCGTGCTACCTGCCGGGACAGTGCCACGAGGGGAGTGGGCCGCGCGCGGACGCAACCACGTCCCGCGAAGCATGGCGCTGTCCGACCGCGCCGGCATGGAACTGCACCACTCCGTCGGCGTGTACGGCGCGATCACCGGCATCCAGTTCATGCAGGCCATGCAGCGCGATCACCTGTCTCGCCCCGGCTGGGCGGACGTGTGGTACTCGCTCGCCATCTGGCGCGACGGGACCATCTTCGAGGCCCGCGGCGTGGAGTTCGTGTCCTCGCCGACCTCGCTGCTGACCGTGTGCCTTGCCGGGAACTACGACAACGAGTCGCTGCGCCCCGCTCAGCGCGACTCACTGGCCCTCATCAGGACGTGGCTGCGCGACAAGGGTGGCGGCACCACCGTCGGCTGGCACGGCGCACGCGCCAACGTCGGCTGCCCCGGACGCAACGGCATTACCTGGGCACGCAACCCCCCGCCATTGGCAAGCACAAAGGCACCCACCCCCGCACCGCCCCCCGAGGAGGACGACGACTTGGCTGACCACACCGCCGCACTCGACGCCATCGCACTGAACACGAAGGCCGCCGCCGAGGAGGCCCGACGCGGCACCAACGCGCAGCGCGCCATCCTCGCCGACGCCATCCGACGCCATCGCGCCGATGCGCTGCGTGTCCCCGACCCGGAGTCCGACGCCGTGTGGGCCACCCGCATCCTTGAGGGCAACGCCGACTTGGCCGAGGCCCGCCGGCGCATCGACGAGGACGCCCCGGTCGCTGAGCAGACCTAGGAGTAGCGCATGGACGTGCAGACCCGCCGCGTCGTCAGCGAATGGCGGCGCTGGTCCGATGGCGAGTCGGTTCCCGCGCAAGGGTTTGGGAAGCGCGCATCCTCGGCCGAGAATGTGCGGGCACGCCCCCGCCTCGCTTGGCGCGATGGGTGCCTTCCAGCGCCGCGGGGCGGGCGACGTGCCTGGTTCGTGCCTGAAACGTGCCTGTTGGGGACGTCGCAGGATGATTGCCTAGTAGCGGCACTTCGGCGCTGGACCCCAAATACCAGCCTCAGTCTGCGCCGGCTGCTACTAGCTGAGCATCGAACGGGCTACTGGTTGTAGTCCCGATAGTGCCCTAGCTGGTCGATTCAGGGCCATCCGAGGCGGTTCGTGCCTCAGCGTGCCTAACCGATGCTGCGAAGCCCGCCGCCGAGGTCCACGTCACGGATGCCCGCCAGCTTCGTCGCGGCCTGCTCAAGCTGCGCCGGCCACAGGTGGGTGTAGACCTTCGCCGTGATGGTCGGGTCAGCGTGGCCGAGCCACTGCGACGCCTCGACGATCGACACCCCGGTCGCGTACAGCCACGACGCGCAGGTGTGCCGCAGGGCGTGCGGGTTGAACGGCTCCACCTTGGCCGCCTTGCACGCCCGACCGAGCGCGTAGTGCAGGCTCGTGGAGTGCAGCGGCACCGACGGGTTGCGCGGCGAGGCGAACATGAAGCCCGGCCCGTGGCGGCGCTCCACGATCGCTGTGAGGTCCGGGGCGACCGGGGTGTAGCGCGTGGCCTCACCGATCTCGTCCTGGCCCTTGAGCGGCGCGTAGCGCTTGCGCGTGGAGTCCCACTGCTTCTCGAGGACGAAGTGGTTGCCCGACGGTGCCACGTCGCGGCCGGTGAGCCCTAGTGCCTCATGGATGCGGAAGCCGGTCCATGCCAGCAGCCATACGAGGTCGGCGTAGAGCTCGTCCATCGCGGCCGTGACCGCCACCACCTCGTCGTAGGTGAGGTAGCGCCGCGCCTTGACGTTGCCGCCGCGGGGCAACTCGATCGACCTGTGCTTCGCCGGGTTGCGGTTGAGCCGCTGGTCGTCCACTGCTGCCGCGAGGATGGCGCGCAGGTGCGTCAGGTAGAGCGCGACCGTGTTCGGTGCGCGGCCCGCCTTGTCCCACTCAGCGATGCGCTGGCGGACGTGGGCGGGCTCAAGGTCTGCGAGCTCCACCTCGCCGAGCCACCCGAGTTGGCCGATGGTCTGCCGGTAACCGCGCGCGGTCGAGTCAGCGATGCCGATGCGCCCCTCGATCCACGCGCTCGCCCACGACGTCACCGTCACCTTGCCCGAGGACGGGTCGATGAAGGCACCGTTGCGAGCCTGCACATGGGCCTCCTCGACGGCTGCTCGAGCCTCGCGCGCCGTGGGGTAGGACCCGATGGCAACCTGGCGGCCGTCGATGCTGGGGCGAGCCTGGTATTGGCCCGAGGGGAGCCGGCGCACGCCGGGGGGCAGCTTCCTAGCCACACTGTGTCCGTTCATCCGTGGTAGCGCTGATGATGCCATAGTGGCAGCGGGGCGTCTAGGGCTTACAGGTGAAGTCCTTGAGGTCCCACGAGTAGTGGCCGTACTGACTGCTCGGTTCGCCGCAGCGCCCGCAGTGGTATCCGGCGCAGACCGACTTGCTGTTGCCCTCGCTGTCAATGATGCCAACTCGTCGGCAGCGCATGTCGTTGCACTCCTCGCCGACGTTCACTTCTCGGCCGCCCCTCACGCGCTGATCTCCTCAAGCAGGCGGTCAAGTACGGCAGCCTTGTCAGCCTCCGATACTTCACCATCCCCAAGGCGCTCGCCTAGCGCTTCCATTCGCTTCCAAAGAGCCCGGCTGCGCTCCTGTGAGAGTTGAGCGCGTTCGTAGCGGGAGCGCAGTTCCTTGTGGGCATCAAGGTCCTTGCGGCAGTCCACGCAGTAGATGTCGTTGTTTCGCGATTCGTCAGAGCAGCACATGCGACAGATGCGGTCAGTCATGTTCCACGAGTAGAACCTTCGCGCATCGAACTCCGTGTGGAAGTCGAGCCGCTGGACCTCGGTGGGCGAGACCCTGACATGGAGCGTCACGGGCGCGTACTGATTGTTCACGGTCGCTTGCACCCACGCAGTCCAGTGGGGCTCGGGTTGCTCCCCCGGCTTGAGCACTGCGATGCCGCCCACGCAAGGGCCGCGCGGCGCAGCAATCGGCGGGTAGGACCTAGATCGCTCGTCCGTTGGCTCTAAGGTGAGTTCTGCGTCCAGTTGGTCAAGGTCGTGAGCTCGGTTCACAGCAGCCCCCTCAGCCTCTCTTGCTCGTCTACGGACAGGCGGGCGATTCGGGCTACTTCCTCGCGCTTGAGGGCAGTCATGGCCTCCTGATGGAATCGAGAGCTACGACGCCACCCCTTCGTCATGGACTCGCACTCCTTGAGCCGGTGCCTGTGATCCTCGGCGGTGAACTCGTAGAGCGAGCGCATCTGACCGTCCCGCCCCTGGTACAGCGAGGCGAGCGAGTCCTTCGCCTGCCGGTAGAGGCGATCACGCCGGGCTACCGCCCGCGCCTCGTTGGCCTTCCTCGCCTTGCGCTGCTCGTCCCACACCTCGCGCACGTCTCGCGGCGGCGGCCCCTTGCGCGGCGGCCCCGGCTTCGGCACTCGATCACTTGCGATGCGAGCGAGTCCAACCACCGCCAGCGCCATCAACTCCTCTGGCGATAGGAGACTGATGGACTCGCACTCTCGGGCCGCCTGCATCGGGGTAAGCCCTCGGTCGGTGCAGGCATTGACGACCTCGTTGATGGCGTCATCGACGGCGAGCACTTGATCCACGGTTGCAGTCGCCATCACTTCCCTCCCGGCATCGACTGCAACGGGATGCGCAAAGTGTCACCGAGGCGCACCGACTTGAGCAGCCCGTCGCGCGTCCAGTTGCGCACCGTCGACTCCGACACCCGCAGGCGCTCGGCGACCTCGGCCACGGTCAGCATCGTGCCCGCCGCCTCAAGCTCGCAGCACGAGTCGCCGTCGACCGGCCAGGCGTCGAATAGCACGCCGCAGTCGGTGCATCGGTACTCGGTCCTGACGGTCACTTCCGGTACCAGCTTCATCCCTCGCTCCTTAGCTCGCGTTCGATCTCGCCGCTCATCCAGTGCTCGGGCCGCCACACGACGACTCGCTGACTCGCCATGTGAAGGTCGCCGATCCACTCCTGCTGCTCGTGGCTCAGTCGACCCTTGGCCGACTTGAGTTCAGCGAAGATGACGCCGCCTCGCCCGACGATCACGAGGTCAGGGAACCCAGCGCCGTCAGCCGCGACTGGCGTGATCCAGTTGCCCGCCTTGGTCATCGCCGGGCGGAAGTGGGCGACGCGCAGCTTGAGCCAGCGACACAGGTCGATGACGTTCTGCTGCAACTCAGCCTCGGTCACTCGAGCCTCCCCATGATCCACTCGGGGACGTTGACTGTGACGGCGTTGCCGAGCGCCCGGTAGCGAGCGGAGTCACTGCCGGCGGGCTCGGTCCATCCAGCCGGAAATGCCTGCAATGCCTCGCACTCCTGCGGCGTCAACCTGCGGACGCCGTACTGCGTGGCGACCGCCTGTGTGGCCCTCTGAGCGTTGAGGCCGTACGCCGGGCCGCCGGGCTTGCCGATGCCTGTTCCGGGCGTCCCTGCCCCGCTGGGGTGATTGTGGCGCACCGACTGGCGCATCATGTCGATGGGGACGGCAGCGATGTTGTGGTCGTCCTCTTGCCGGCGACCGGGAGCGTTGGCCTTGCCCGACGATCCGCGCGTGAGTGTCGCTGCCAGCATCGGCGCGAGCACCGAGCCGGGGTCGCCGTTGCGTCCCGTCACCGGCTGCGTGTAGCCCTCCGAGGTGATGACGTCGGACGCCGACGAGGTGGCGATCACTGACCCGCTGGAAACCTCTTGGAGATTGCTGTAGTTCTTCGGCCCATACGCAGTCGTCAAAGTCCCGACCTCCGCAGGCACGAACGTCATTCGGTCGAGGTCGTCGCCTCCGTGAGTGACCCCGATCGTGCCCGCAGCGCCGTCAAGAGCGCCGGGGGTAGCGACTTGCCCCGCTTGTCCGCACGCCTCAGAATCCCCGCGCACGCCTTCGGGCTTAGCCAGTAGGGCTCCGAAGGCTCGACGCTCAGAAGCACCTCCGAGAGCGACACAGGCGTACACACGGCGGCGTCGTTGGGGCACTCCGAAGTGTCGGCTGTCGAGGACGCGCCAGGACACTGCTCGTCGTCCTCGAGCAGCCATACCCGAGTTCCATCGGACTCGTTCATCGAGTCCAGCAGGCTCACTTGCTCCGACCAAGGCGGCGACCACATGGGGGAACGTCCTCTCTCCGTCGTCATTGGTGATGCTGAGCACGCCGGGGACGTTCTCCCACAGCGCGTAAGACAGCCCGCGCGCAGCGAGGCCATCCACGATGCGGACGTAGTCGGCGAACAGGCGCGACTCAATGTGCTCCATGCCCTTGCGGCCCCCGGCGACCGAGAAGCCCTGGCACGGTGAGCCGCCAGTCACAATGTCGACGGCCTCCACCTCGGTCGGGTCCAGTTCGGAGACGTCGTCGTAGATGGGCACGCCGGGGAACCGCTCACGTAGGACGCGCTGCGCGGCCGGGTCGATCTCGCACAGCCACGCGACCTCGCCGCCGTTCAGTTGCCACGCCCGCTCGAACCCACCTACTCCGCTGAACAGGCCACCGAGCTTGCGCCCCTTCGCCCCGCTCATCGGTCCACCCCACTGAACAGCAGGTAGAGCCAGTAGAGGTAGACGACTGCGATGATCCCCACCATGACCATCACGACGCCACCGCCTCGGTCGTGAGGTCCGACCGGATGCGCCGCAGGCGGAAGAACCCGTCGAGGTCCGGCTCCTGCTCCATCGCCAGGCGCGCGTAGCGGGGCCAGTGGTGATCGTTGATCTTGTAGTCGTCCTCCGAGGTGGTCGCCATCATGCGGTCCCACCGGATGCGCTCACCGATGAGCCGCGCCCCGGCCGTGTGGTGCCCGGCGCGCTTGAGCTCCCGCGCGAGGCGCACGAACTGCTCGTAAACGTGAGGGTTGCGGTCGTGGAAGCGGTCGAACGCCTCGTCGAGTGGGTCGGTGGCGATGCTGACCTGCGCGGGGTGCATCATCGCTGCCTCCGGTGGTCGATGATCGCGTCGGCGAGCTTGCGGGAAAGGCCGTCGATCAAGCCATCGCGGAACTCATCCCAACCTCGGCAGTCCTCGCACTGCTTGCGCGGCGGGCAGTAGTTGCATCGGGTCTTGGTCGTCATCGCTGCCTCGCCTTCGGGTCCATGCAGCCCATCACGATCTGAATGTCGGTCTTGGCGTCGCCCACCGACACCGCGCGGCCGTGGAACCGGAGCTCCACCCGGTCGTCGCTCAGCAGCCGCAGTGAGCGGGCCAACATCTGCGGGTTGAGATAGGTCGACCACGCCTCGTCGGTGTCAACAGTCAGCATCTCTGAGTAGGTGTCCCGCTCCTCGCTGACGAGCAGGGCTACTGAGCCTGCGTCGACATCGAACTCGCAGACCACGTTCTTCTCGCGGACCGACCCCGCGCGACCGAGCGCATCCTCAAGCGTCGCCCGATCGAACTGGATCGTCCCGCGCGCAGCGACCGTGTGAATCTTCGCCAGCGACGGGAACGCGCCGGCCGCATGGGTCGAGGTGATCCGCCAGCCGTCGTTGCCCTCGAACACGGCCACCTGCCCGTCGATCAGCAGCTTGTACGCGCCGCGCTTCGCTGCGGCCTCCACCGCCTCGGCGTTCAGGGACACGCTCATGTCCTCCACGCCGGGCGGGGCGAGCCCGATGTAGGCCCACGCACTGCGGGGATCGTCAAGCCCGTAGGCGTGCATGTCGCCGTCCTCGACCACGATGCCGACACCCATGTACTGCGGCTTGTCGGCGAGGTGACTGCGCACTTGGCCGATGCGGTTGAGCCGGTCGGCGTTCTCCTCGGTGATGAGCAGCCGCAGCGTCTCCGCGATGTTGGGCTTCGGCGGCCACGACTCGACGTCGAGCGTCGGCATCGACACGGCGATGGAGCCGGCCCGCAGTTCGAGCGCGTCCTCGACCGTGACGATCTCCACCTCGGCGTCGTTGGGCAGTCGGCCGACCACCTCGTAGAAGCGCCGCGGGGCCACGACTGATCCCGGCTCGTGGGCGATGCCCTCCACCCTGACCTCGGCGGTGACCTGGCCGTTGGATGCGGTCAGTCCCATCGCCACCGGGTCGGCGTCGATGCGTACGCCCGACAGTTCGGGGATATGCGAGGTGCCCGTGGACACCGTGCCCGCCCACTTGAGGGCGGCCTTCAACTCGCTGGCCTTGCATGTGACGTTCATCCGTACCTCCGTGAGTGCGTGCGTCGTTCTGTGCGGCTCGGGGCTCGGCCCGTCCTCTCACTGTGTTCAGTTGTCAGAACCACGTTGTCCGCGCGGGAGCCGACTCAGAAGCGCCGTGAAGAACTCGTTTGGGCGGTGAGCACCTGCATCCCCGGATGGCCGGCGAGCGGCAGGTCTGGACCCAAGCCGCACAGAGCGATGCACGCGCTCTAGTCCGTCAAGCATGTTGGCGAACTCGACTGCCCCCATGTCACTCCCCCTCCACGAAGCAGCCACAACCACCCCACTCGAACTCGTCGAACAGGGACGGTCGGTCCTCAAGCCGGCCGCGGAAGTCCCGCAGGGTCAGGGGCGTCGCCTCGCCCCCGGAGCGGTCCTTGAGGATGCCCACGTCAGCGTCGAGGTGTTCGCGGAGCTTTTGCTCCTCACGCTCGGCGTAGGCGTAGGAGTGAGGTCGGGTGCGAAGCAGCGCGTGCCAATACGCCTGGCCGCCGCGCACGCACCCTTGCTCAAGGCAGTTCGCGTGAGGGAGGCCGTCGGCATAGGCGCTCGGCGGCGTGAGTCCCGCGTCCTTGATAGACGCCATGATCTCGTCAGTCGACAGGTAGGGGCGCTCGCAGAGCGGTGCCCACACCTCGCGCGGTGCCCACCCCTTCTCAATGGGGCCAATGCGGTGAGCCTCTGAGAAGTCGATGCCGACCACGATGGTCGCGTCCTCGGGCGCGTTGCTCTCCACCCACTCCCGGCACGGCTTCTGCTTGAGGTACTTCGAGCAGTTCGCCAGCCGTGAGTTGCCGAGGAAGCGGTCGTCCCTGAACACCTCGAAAGGGGTGCGTCCGTCCGAAACCTCCACCAGTTCGCAGCCGAGGTAGGCAATACCTTCCCGCAGGAAGGTGTAGGTGCTGTCGTCCTCAACGAGCGTGTCGGCGAACAGGGCGACTACCTCGCTTGCCCCCCACCGCTCAACCGCGCGCCGGGCTGACGCCCACGACCCTCGGCCACCGGACACCATCGCGACCGCCTTCATGCCGCCCTCGACTGGATCGCAGTACGGACGATCTCGGCGCACGCCTCGTCCTTCCACACCTTGTCGATCTCGGAGGTCCGCGACGGCATCCGAGCCTGGTCGTTCTTCGGCCACACCTTGCGCAGTTCCGCGATGATCTCGGCCGCCGACACCCCGGCCGCGCCCGCGAGCGCGCGCCAGTCGTCGGTGTTGACCCCGCCCGCATCCGGCACGGCTTCCCCGTCCGGCTCGGGTGCGGGCGGGGAGTCGTTGCCCTCCTCCACGATCTCGGCCTCGATCACGTCGTCGTCAGGCTCGGGGGCGGGGTCAGGGTCCTCGCGCAGGCCCTTCATGGCGAAGGCGTGCGCGCCGGCGACCGATGACAGCTTGCCGAGCAGTTCGGACGCCTGCGCTGCGGTCAGGTCGTTCATCGTGTCGACGCCGTAGACCACGAACAGCGCAGCCTTTCGGACGTCGTCCTCGATGCCGTGCTCCTTGAGGGCGGCGAAGATCGCTCGACGCTGGTTGTCGCCCATCGGCGAGCCGTCGTCGGCGTCTGAGTCGATGCCCCCGGCCTGCGCGTCCTGCTCCGGGGCGGGAGCAGGGGGAGATACGGGCTCGGCCGGGGGCTGCGCCTCGTCAGGCGCGTCGTCCTCGGCAGGGGAAGCCGGGGACGTTGGGGACTCTGAAGGCGAGGACGGACGGGCCTCACCCTCGGAGTCGTCTTGGGCCTCCGCGATGCGCTCACGGACACGCTCGATGGCGCGCAGCGCGTAGGCGGTGCTCTGCTCGGCGTACTGGCGGGTGGCGGCATAGTCGCCAGGCACCATCAGCCGGTCAGCTTCGGAGATTAGTTCCTCAAGTTCGTTCAGCAGCCGCGTGTGCTCCTGATCGCGGTACGCCTCCTCGACCGACGCGCCGAGCACCTGGCCGTCCTCGACCACGCGCCCATCCTCGTCCACCGACGCGCCCAACTCCTCGGGCGTGTAACTCGATCCCATCAGCACGTCGGCGAACATCGCGCGGCACAACTCCGAGGTGGCACGGGCCAGCAGCATCGCGCCGGGGTAGGACTTCCACGGCCCCTTGTTGGCGACGCCTGCGCGCTGCGCCTGCTCGATCGTCCACGTCCGGCGCAGCGGATTGTCGGGGTCGTCCTTGCGCACGCCGACGACGGTGACCGAGGTGTCGGTCATCTCCTCGACGCGGATCGTGTGGCCGTCACGCTGCACGAGTGCGCGCATCAGTTCGGCCGACAGGGTGGGCTTGCCCTCGACGATGTGGATATGCGAGAGCGCCTGCATCGGGGGCAGCCGAAGCTCGCGGCCCTTGAGCGAGATCGTCAGCACCTTCTCGGGCGTGTCGACCGAGCGCGGAGCCATGCCGGACGAGGCGATGACTTCGGCCATCTCGGTCATGGCCTTCCACTCGAGCGGGGACGGTGCGGACGTGACGGGGACGAGGTCGCTCACGCCCCCACCTCCCGAACCTCAAGCCCGATCAACTCGGACACCTCGCGCTTCACCCTGGCCTTAGCCTTGGCGTCGCCCTTGACGGTCAGCGTGGGCTTCGATGCCAGCCGGGCACCCAGCCCCCCGACGCGCTCGCCCTCGGCTGTGACCACTCCGTCGCCGACCACGATCCAGTCGCCAGCGGCCACCGACTTGTCGATGATGTCCTCGTGGACGTAGAACTCCTCGACCACCTTGAGCGAGGTGATGACGTCCTTGATGATGGACTCGAACTCGGGCGAGTCGACCATGACCCCGTCACCGAGGTCGTCGAGCGCCTTGAGGATGCGATCCGGTTCGATGATCTTGACCTCGCGCTCCACACTGAGCGGGTGGTCGTTCTCGGCGCACCACTCGATGAAGGCGTCGCGGTCCTCGATGAAGGGCTTGGGCTGTGGGTCGGTCAGATAGACGTTGTAGCCCTGCCACTTGCCGCTGAACGCGGTGCCGGTGCGCTCCGACTCGGCGTCGATGATCTGGCGCAGGCGCTCGTCCACCTGCTTGCGGGCGTCCTTGACGATCCCTTCGAGGGCGCGCACCGCGGCCCCGGCGTGGATCACCTCGGCGACGGTGGCCTTCTGGCCAACGTGCAGTACGAGGTCGGTGTCACTCATCCGTGATCTCCGTGAAGTAGATGGGGTCGAGCGTCGTGCCGAGCGCGCGGGCGATGGCGATGGCGAGGTCCATCGTGGGCACGGCAGCGCCAAGCTCCCACTTGCTGACCGAGGTCTGCGTCACGCCCACCGCGTCCGCCAGTTGGCGTTGCGTCATCGACCTGTCCAGCCGATGCCACTTGATGCGGGAACCCCATGCCTGTGCGTTCGTCATGCCAGTCACGCTATGGGTATTCCTTACAGTTGTCAAGCCTGTCAGGAATATCAATCGAGCCGAACTAGGCGCGAGCTTTGCACCATTCTGATGCAAACTCCTTGACGATTAGTCGCGGGGCGCGTACAAGTAGTCACACCACTTCGCCCCCGGTGGGACCATGAGAGCGACCGAGATAGGGGTACTTATGGGTGGCAACGGGAACAACGACTGGCACTACTTGGCCGACCGCATCGGCCGTCACATGGCGGCACTGCGGCGCGAGGCCAACGTGAGCCAAGCGACCGTGGCCGATCGCCTCGGCGTCACGCAGGCCACCGTCTCGAAGTGGGAACTCGGCCGGCTACCGACGCTCCGCGAGATGCTGCGCTACGCCGACGCCATCGGGGTCAGCGCCGGCGACCTGCTGGCCCCCATCGTCGGCACCGTCGAACCGCTCGACACTCGGCAGCGCGCGCTCGTCCGCGAGTTAATCGGCACGCTCGAGGTCGGCGATGCGTAACACGATCTCAGCCCGCCGCCGCTCCAACACGTTGATGAGCTTGACCAGGCGCTCGTCGTCGTCAAGTAGCTGCGCTCGTTCGCAAGTCACGCCATCCCTCACCGTCGGCTGCTCCCATGCGACCACCCACCCTATGACGACGGCCCGCCAGCGGCCGCCGGCTTTAGCGATTTCACGGCATCTTCACAGGAAGGCACGACGATGAGGGAAGCAGGGACCTACCCGCAACTGGCCCGGACCGTGCGCGCCGCACGCGAGGCGGCCAACCACACGCAGACCTCCCTCGCCACGGCGATCGGCGTCAGCCAGTCCACCATCGCGCAGCTAGAACGCGGTCGAGTGCGGCCAGGTTGGGACGTCGCCACCTCGCTCGCCGAGGAGCTTGGCATCCCCATCGCCCTACTGGCCCCCGAACACAACGCCGTCGAGTTGGACGAGTCATCGGTGGAGCTTGCGATCCGCTTCTCGATGCTCGGCGAGCGGGACCGGGGCGTCGTGCAGTCGATGGTCGATGCCATGCTGCGGGCCAAGGCGGGGTGAGCGGAACGGGCCTCTTGCGACGTTCTCAGACCTACACGTCGTCGGCGTTGCGGGCACCGTCGGAGACTTCGTACCCAGCCAGGACCTCGCCACGTGGCATCGCGTCGTCGCGGCGCACGCGACACCCGGCGATCTGCGTGACGTCCGGCACGTCGTCGGGGTGAAGGGTCACGGTCATGCCGATGCCGGGCGTGTAGAACTGCTCGCGCAGGACGTTGATGGCGTCGAGGGCCTTGCTCACGATCGCGGACTGTTCGTCGTCCATCTTCGGCACCTACTTGTCAGGGTTGCGAGCTACTCGCAAGCGGCTTCGGGCCTACTGCTCAGGTTCGCTGCCCTCGCGGGCCGCTCGGTTGGCGAGGGTCGCGTGGCGTCGGGTTGCTCGCAGAGTTGCGCCTGCGTACCCGCAAGAGCAGACCCACTGCCCTTCTGCGTCTGATGCAACGCGGTGCTCGCCCATGCTCACAACCTTCCCGTCAGGTCACTTGCCCTTAGCCTGCGACGAGTGCAGGCCGGGGTCGCCCATCAGGTTGCGCCACCTGTTCGTCTGGATGGCCCACACGTCGAGCTCGTGCTGGCACCACACGGGACGGCCGCCGATGGTCCACTTCTCAAGCGGCATCACCTTGCGGTAGCGCCACGCACGGACGGTCTGCTCAGCGACGCCGTAGCGTTCGGCGATCTCGACCGTGCCGACCGGCTCGCACTGGCAGGCGTGCCCGAGCGACACGGCCCTGCGACCATTCTCCGGTTGCTCCATCGCCACCGCGGTGCGCGGGCCGCCGTCGGCCGGCGTGATCGGATGGGTCGGATCAGGCTCGGGCTCAGGTTGAGGCTCAGGCTTGGCGCGGTGGTCATCGGGTGAGGGTGGGAACTCGCGCTCGTCCACGGCGTCGGGCGCGATGGCGTCGGCGGGCAGGGTGAAGCTCACGACCCGGCCATCCTCGCCTTGCGCCATGATCTGCCGACCGGGGCGCGCGGAGGACTTGGCGACGAACGTCTCGCCGTCGACCTCGAACGTCTGCCCTGACTTGATCTTCATGGCTGGCACCCTTCATGGACCGGCTTGCGGTCGTCGTCGAGAGCGATGGAGTCCCCGGCGCGAATCGGTTCGGCGCACTCGCGGCACCTGCCGGCGTAGCGGGCCTCGAATACGCGAGCCTGCCACGGTGCGACTGGCGCGGTGGTGAACGGGTCGCCGATGCCGCGGCACACGCCGCAGGCGCGAGGGTGGACGTCGTGGGCGCAACGCTCAGCCATGATGTGCCTGCCCCGCCATCGCACGGCCAGGACGGGCGACGATACGGAAGCACGGATGGCACCGCAGCCCCCCGCCCATCGGTGGCCGACCGCACCCGACGCACCGATCGTTGCGGGCCTCGCGTGCCCGCTCGAGCGCGGCGGGATGGACGTCGCCGTGGTGGGCCGCACGCGCCGCCTGCTCGGCCTTGCTCATGCCGTAGTTCATCGCTCGTCGTCCTCGCAGTCGCACGGATCGTGGCCGCAGTCCTCGCACGGGTGCCAGTGGGGGCAGTAGCCGCCTGAGCACCGGGACCGGTCGTCGGGGTCGATCACGCGGCGGCCTTCACCTCAGCCGCCATGCGCGGAAGGTCGTAGACGTGGACGGCCCGCCCGTCACGCAACCGCGAGCGGACCCACACGCGGTCGAACTTGTCGAGCTCGATGTACTCGCCGGCCCGCTTGCCACTGGCCCACGTCAGTACGAGCGCATGGCCCTGCACGAGCATCGAGAAGCGGTCGCGGTGGTCGTCGTCGGGCGCAATCCATACGGTGACGCTCGGTCGCTCGCTTGCGTGCCCCTCGGATGCCAGCGACGGGCCACGGTCAAGCACGGTGCCGGACGCGATGCGCCCGCCCACGGTGACGACGTCGACCGTCTCGCCGATGATGGATGCTAGGTAAGTGTCCGTGCTCATGGTTGCGCTCCGTGTGGTCGTGGGTCTATGCTGCGGGGGATCGGTGACTGCGGCTTGCTGTCGGTTGACCGTTCATCCGTGAGAAGCGCCCCGGCCTCGTGTCGGGGCGCTTCGCGTTGTCACGGGGCCACAGCCACGGACTCGTCGCACTTGTTGCACCACGCCCGCCCCGTCGTCGCGCCATGCGGGCCAGGGACCTCGGCCGTGTGACCGCAGGTGAGGCGGTAGGGGGTCAGGGGCGTGATCGTTGCGCTTGAGGTCGGCGGGCCGTAGGGCGTGCTGAGTTCGCTCGTGACCTCGGGCGGCTCCGCGCAGCACACCGAGCGCCCGAGCCCGTCCTGATCGGGGTACGTGCCGGCGTCCTCGAGCCGACCGCATCCGTCACACAAGCGGAGCCCTTCGGGCGCGAGCGCGTCCGGCGGGATCGGGACAAGCTCGAGGAAAGGCGACCCGTCCGGTCCGTCGACCACCACCCGCTCGGCCGACACCTCGCGGACCTGTGCGGCCTTGGGCCAAGCCGTGTGCGACACGTCACCCCGGCCGTGCATCGTGAGCGTGAACCCGACCGTGGACGCCGTGACCACCTCGCGGGCGCGCAACCCGTAGCACGGGTGGTCGGTGGGCACCCCGTCGCGGGTGATGTAGTGGTTCATAACGGCCCATCGCGTGCCGGGCACGAGTGTCCGCTTGAGCGCGGCTACCGTCGGGCGGTTCGTCGTCGTGGTGTCCATCGTCTCGCCTCTCATCCGTGGTAGGTCCCGTGTGGACCGCAGGGCGTCCCGAAATGGCCGGGACGCCGTAGCGCTTCACACGGTGGCTACGCCCAATCGTCCGCGTCGAGGTCCCAACCGATGCGCTCGGCGACGGACCAGGCGAACCGCTCGAGCGTCCCGGCGTCGAGCCGACCAAGGTCAAAGTTCAGCGACGCGCGGAACGCGGCGATCATCGGGGCGATCACGTTCGGGACCCCGTAGCCGTCGTCCCCGTAGTGCACGGCGTAGGACTGGATCATCCGGGCCAGGCGGATCGGGTGCCGCTCGGTGGTCGTCGGGTGGGCCAGTGCCTCGCGGTGTCGACGCTTCCAGTCGGTCAGGTCGCCGCTCTTTACGCCGACCTCGTCCGGGTCGAGCATGTGCCCAACGACGTACTCGTAGCCCGCTGCGGTGCTATTCATGGTTCGCGCCTTTCATCCGTGGTGGTAGTGGCAACGCTACTAGCGTCGCTTACGCTTGTCAACACTTACGCTAGTAATGGTGACGGTAGCTGCCGCGGCGGTCATCACGACGGCGGCCACCGCGAGCCCGGTCGGCAACAGGGCCGGGGCCAAGATTCCGACGAGCACGGTCAGGGCCAAGGCGGCGGCGATCATCGGTCACCCTCCGCGGTGGTCGTCGTGGCGGCGATGAGCAGAACGCGCACCCGCTCGCGGACCGACGGCCGGCGATGGTCGATGGTGGCACGCGCGCGCGAGCACACGCGCTCGAGCGCGGCCAGGGTGGCGGGGGTCATGCCTCACCGCCCGGCACGTAGTTCACGGCCCCGACGCGGTTACCGTTGGCGTCGTGGATGGGCTGGTCGTCGTAGCGGCATCCGTCAGCCACGCGCCCGGCGATCGTCGCGAGGATGCGCGCGAGCTCGGGAGCGGGGTCGGGATCGAAGGCCGCGTTAGCGGTGTCTATGGTGATGGTGAGCAACGGTCGTCCTATCCGTGGTCGTGGTTCCGCGTGAGCCGCGGCGGGACCGGGCGCGTCGGTGCTCGCACTCGCCCGGTCCGGTCGTCGCTCACCCGTCGATGCGAACGACGCCGTCCGTGTCCACGTAGCTATGCGCCTCGCCCATCGCACGGGCGGCATCGCTCAGTCGCTCGCCGAGCGCGCCCAACCCGCGGTCCCAGAACCCGGCACCGTGCCCGTTGCGCGTAAGCCATAGGTCATGTCCGAACGCATCCGCACCGCGCAGGTCGATGTACTCGCGCACGTCATGCGCCCACCCGATCGTGTCCAGCATGTTGCCGACCGCCGTCCGGGCCTCGACGGTGGCGTCCGAGTGAAACGGACCCTCGCGCGCATCCGTGTCGCATCCGCGCTCGCGGTCCTCGTCTGCCTCGCGCTCGTCGTCGCTCACGAGCCAACCCGCACACTCGAGATATCCCGCGATGGCGTCCTCGAGCTCAGCGGTGGTCAGTACGTCAGTGGTGATGCTCATACCGTTTCCAATCGTCCGTGGTAGTGGAGTGGTCTGGCTACTTGCGATGGGCCTAGGTCAGTGCGTGGAGCACTCAGGTACACCGTGGCGGCGCTCGCCGTCGCGCAGGTGGCGGGAGCACCGAGCGCAGTAGGGCGCTTCACGCTCACGCATCCGAGCGACCGCCGGCCACGAGTATTTGACATCCGGCCCGTCAGGCAGCATCGCCACAAGCGCGTAGTCCAGGCGAGCCCCGCCCACGCTCGCACGCTGCCCGTCGATGGTGATAGGGCCGCATAGCGCCCGCTTGTCATCCGTGGTCATCATCCGTCACCCTCGCGTCATCCGTGGTAGTGACCGGTCGGTCACCGTGCGCGCGTCCGGTCGTGAGCCGTGGCGACCCGTAGTGCATCGCAACGCGCGCGGTCGATCAGTCCTCGCCCTCGTGGGGGCACTCGTAGTTGCAATACCCCTGCCCTTCGGTCACGCAATAGAGCCCGCCCCATAGGCTCATGCGCGTCTCGTGTGGCTCGCATCCGCAGTCGAGCGCGCTCATGCCCTGCCCCCATCCGGGCACCGCGCGCCCGCTACGCACCGTTGCCCATCGACGTGCGTGCGGCGGTGTAGTTCGTCATGGACCGCCCGTTGCCTCGCGTTCGCATCGGCGACCGCCTGTCCGGCGCGACGCTCAGCCGCCCGTAGTTGCGCGTCGGTCATGGTCTCGAGCGTGGTCATGCTCGCACCGCCGCGCGACGCAGCCGCATCCGCAGCGGGTTGGCGTCGATCGTCTCACCGCGCGCGTAGCTCCGGTTCCCAGTGGCGGTCACCTTGATCGTCACGCGGTCCCCAGCTCGCATGAGCCCGTACTGCGGTCGCGTGACGATCCCTTCACACTCGACACCCGTCACGCGCACCGCGAGCGGTCCCGCAAACGTGTCCAGTGTCGCTAGGTCCCCTACTCGCACCGCTGGTCGGTCCGTGGTCCCCATCGCTTACCCTTCCATCCGTGGTATCGCTCGCGTTTGCGAGCCGTGCGCGCGGTCCGTCCTGAGCGGCGGCCGGGCGGTCCCGACGCCCGCGCGCGTTGGCGGTCAACCCATCAGGCCCGGACCCGCGTGGCACCCAGGGCACGGCTCGTCACACTCAGGGCACCGAATCTCAGCGAAGCAGTCGCGGTCCCATTCCGAGTAGCAGACGTCGCACACGCGAGACGTGAGCATTAGCGCGGCATCCGCGATGCGCCGTTGCTCCTCGCGCGCCAATCCGGGCGCGTTGCCGTCGAGCGCGTAGCTCAGTGCCGAGCGGAGCCCGTCGTTGTCGTAGTGGTCGAGCGCGTGGAGCTCGATCGGGCCCCGGATGCGCCCGTGTGGCTCGATGACGAACACGCGCAACGTGTCGTAGGTGCCGGTCGTATCGTTGTGCCGAGCGATGACGTTGGCGCGCCCGTGGTACAGGTCCACGCGCTGCGCGTCGGTCCATGTGATCTCGTGAATGGTGGTCACGTGCTGTCCGTTCATCCGTGGGAATCCGCTTAGGTGGCGGGCGCACCGTCCGGCTCGTGTCCGGCCGCTGCGCTTGTCACCTAGAGCTCGAGCGTCCGCCGCGCCCACTCGTAGGCCCCGGCCCCGTCGGCGTCGAGCTCGCGTCCGACGTGAGCCACCGTGTCGACGGTCGACCACTCGGCGTCGCCGTCCTCCGCGCGATTCGCCATCGTTGGAAGTAGCGCCCGGATGCGTTCGGCAAGCTCCGCGGCATCCGTGGCCGCCGCTAAGTAGGTGCGTTCGTCGTCTCGCATCGTTGCTCCTGTCATCCGTGGTCGGTAGGTCAGAGTGCGCCGAGCACTCGACGGGTCTGCCCTTGCATCCGGCCAGTACGTGCGCCGAGTTCCGGCTCGAGTTCGTCGAACGTCGGCCATCCGTCGACCATCGCGTCGGCGGCCATCGGTAGCGCCTTGACGAACTCGAGCGCGTCGTCGTAGGTGACGGCTTCGGTCAACGGCAGTGGGACGACCGAATCGTCGGTAATGGTCGAGTCACCGTGCACGTTGACCGCCCACCCGCCGACAATCGGCATTACGTAAAGCTGAGCGCGTGCCATCCGTGCATCCGTTCGTCCGTTGGGCTGATAAGTGCATCCTCCCACCCCCTGCCGACCGTGTCAACACTTGCGCTAGCATCTGCGCTACTCGTGCGATGCGCGCACGGTCCGGGGTCGCGCCGGACACTCGCGAGGGATCGGGCGTGGACTTGTCTGACAACTTCACGCGATTCGCGCCCTAGCCTAGACTTGTCTGACAAGTTGGGAAGTCCAACGAGTTGCCACGGGGCCGGGCGTTGCGCGGGCCACCCGATGACACCCTCGAGCGCCCTACCACCGTGCGTCACGACTCTGCGCCCTAGTCCAGACTCACCCTCAGACGAACGCGCAGCCCTAGCTAGCGGCCCTGCGTGCCTCCACCGTGCCTTAGCCGCAGCCCTCGCGAACATTCCGAGCCACCGTCCAGAGCTCCCGCAGGCCCTAGCTTCGACCCCCGATGTCAACCTGGCCCCCGCCTCCATCGTGTCATCACCCGTCTCGGAGTCACTGGCAAGTCCTTGGCCCGGATTGGCAAGTCCTGCTGCGCTGTGAGCCGCTAGCCAGTCTCCCACTCGCCCAAGGCAACTGCTCCACGACTAGGCCAAACACGGATCGGTAGCAGCCCGCCCTTGACTTTCCCTGATGTGCGCCACCGCCCGATGTTCGTGCAGTAGCCGCACTACTTGACACTGACAGGCGAAGGCTGGCCGTGTCGTCTGCGGCTGGTGACAGCCCCGAGCGGCACCCCCGAGGGGTGGCGCAACGGCCGAGCGAAGCGAGTCGCCGCGCGTGGTTGCTCACCCGAACTGCCAGGCTCGCACGACGCCCGTATCGGCTGGGGAGTTCGCCGCTGACCGACTCAGTGCATAGGACCTGCCGCGAGCCCACCCGTGGTTCAACTCGAAGAACCACGGCGCATCTACGCCGCTGTACCGGCGTCCGTTGCAGAGTGAGAGTCATGCACAACGGCCGTTTCCGCCGGGACTAGAGCGATTCACAGACCTCTAGCCACCACCCGTCTGTAGCGCGGGGGCTTGCTGGTCGAGTGCGTCTGCCTTGTGGACGTCATCACATCACGCGGGCTCGAGCCCTGATCTTCCCTCGGAGGGATCACCACCAGCGATCACCGTCTCGTGGCTCTCGGTACGCAGCTATGTCGGGCTGACCCCGGCTCGATCTCGCTTGTCGAGCAGCGCTTCGGTTGTGCCGGCAAGGCAGCGCCGGTGATGTGTTAGTAGCACAGCCACTAGAGGTCCGCGACCTTTCGATCATCGAAGCATTAGCTCTGCTACTCGCCGATGTTCCACGTGGAACGGTCACGATTCGAGCCTCCTATCGACCGTCCTATCGTTGTGTGGCATGATGGGGCCGCGAAGCACGCGAATCTCGACGCTCGGAGGGGCTGTGGCAAGCGATGTCGCGCTCGTCCAGCGCTACTGCGAAGCGGGGTGCGGGGAACTACTGCCGCTCGGGGCGTCGGCTCGGCGCAAGTACTGCTCGCAGAACTGCAATCAGCGAATGGCGTATCAACGCAAGCGCCAACGCGAGGACCCTGACTACGTGCCGCGAGAGCAGCGCCACCCTCTGCGAACGTGGGAGAACCATCAGGAGGGCAGCACCAACCGGGTGCGGGCGCGCCGCGGGCAGCAGTACGAGGAGTTCGTGCGCACCGGCTACGCGCAGCAGTTGCTCGAGAACAAGATCACCGCCTCCGAGGTGGCGCAGCGCATCGACAAGAGCGAGTCGAACATCTCGCGCTGGATGGCGGCCTACGCCGAGGACCGGGCCAAGGGCAAGCTGCTTGAGCACTACGACCGGCCGCCCGAGGTCGAGGAAGCACTCGCCGACTTCGAGACGTTCTGCCGGCGCTACTGGCCGGACCACGACGTCGCGCCGTTCCACGTCGAGTGGGCCGACCTCATCTCGGATGCGCTCAACACCGGGGGGCGGCTGCTGCTGCTCGCGGCGCAGCGGCACACGAAGTCGGAGACGCTGATCAAGTACAGCGTGTGGCGCATCTGCCGCGACCCTGAGATCAAGATCATCTGGATCAGCCAGTCACAGGACCTCGCCAAGAAGGCGGTCGGCTACATCTTGGACATTCTGTCCAACCACGAGGAGTTGAAGAACGAGGTCATCGGCCCCGGCGGGGAGTTCAAGCCTCCGTCGCGGCAGAACATGGCGTGGACCAGTGAGGAGTTCACCGTCCGCACCCGCACCAAGCCCTCGAAGTCGCCGACGATGGTCGCGATCGGCAAGGGCGGCTCGCTACTCAGTCGCGACGCGGACCTGATCGTCGGCGACGACCTTCAAGAGCACAAGCACATTCGCTCGCCGGGCGTGCGCGAGACGGACCGCGAGTGGTTCTTCACCGACCTGATGTCCCGCAAGCAACCGCACACGGGCCTGGCGATCATCGGTTCGCGCCAGCACCTTGACGACATCTACAGCCACATCCTCAAGGCCCCGAAGTGGACGGTGAAGGTCTACCCGGTCCACGACCCCACCTGCACGCTGCCCGAGGAGGAGTCCGACCGCCACGACGCGGCCGGCTGCATGTTGTGGCACGAGCACTACCCGCATGAGTACATGCAGGAACAGCGTGCGCAGCAGGGCGAGGACTACTTCCAGCGCAACATGATGAACAACCCGAAGTCGGACCTGACCCAACTCATCACCGCCCGCGACCTCGAGCGGTGCAAGGACGAGGGCCGTCCCGCCGGGCGCATCCCCGAGAACGCCACCCGACTGATTGCCGGGATCGACCCGGCCGACTCCAAGCCAGTCGCCGCGGTGCTGTGGGCGGTTGAGCCCGATTGGGGCCAGCGCGGCCGCCGCCACGTCATCGACCTCATGGAAGCCGAGCCTGGCATCCGCGGCGCGCGCGCGATCCTCAAGCTGTGGTTCGAGCAGTACGGGTGCTCGCTGTTCGTGGTCGAGAAGAACATGGCGCAGTCGTGGTGGCAGGACGCCGAGATCAGAGACTTCACAGCCGCCAACGGCATCAACTTGAAGGAGCACTACACCTCCGCGTCGCTCAAGTGGAACGACACGACCGGCGTCACGGCCATGTTCTCACGGATGCGCACCGACCCGCCGTCGATCACGATCCCCTACCAGGGCAACGAGACGCGGCGCAAGATGGACCGTTTCGTGCGGACCCTGCTGCACTATGACCCGGACTTCCAGTCCAACAAGCACGCCGACGACGACCTCGTCATGGCCGCGTGGTTCCCGCAGCCGACGATGGACAACTGGTCGAACTCCCACGCTCAGCAGGCCGAGGTGACCTACCGACAGACCTCCTACGGCTTCTCGACCGCGTACACCGCCTCACCGTTTGCGAGGGCAGGATGATGGCCTACCACGACTCGAAGCACTCCCCGAAGTCCATCGAGCAGGTGATCCAGCGCATCGAGTACCTGCGCGAGCTCAATCGGCCGTCGATCGGGGACCGCTCTCGCATCCGGGCGTTGATGAACGGCGGTCGCGGCGCGATCGAGGTGCTGCTCAACGGCTACCAGGGCGACGACCACTCACTGCCGGCGGCCAACCACATCGCATCGGGCATCGAACGGTTCTCGGAGATGATCGCGCCCATGCCGGCGCTGCGCATCGACGGCCCCGAGCACAACGACAACGACGCGCAGCGCAAGTCCGCCGAGAAGCGCACCCGGATCGTGTCGAACTACGACCGGCTGTGCGACCTGCAATGGCAGATGGATCAGGTGTCGATGTGGCTGCCGGGCTACGGCTTCGCGGCGTGGCGCATCAAGGAGGGACGGGACCGCAACGGCCACCGCTACCCGAAGGCCGAACTGCGCGACCCGTACTCGACTTGGCCCTCCGAGTGGGGGGCCGACCACGCCCCGCACGACGCCGCCTTCCAGCGCACCGTGCCCCACGACACCGTCGAGAAGGCGTACCCCAAGGCGCAACGCAAGGTCGGCAAGTCCCGCGGTCCGGGGCAGGCCATCGACACCTCGGGACACATCACCAACGAGGTCTACCAGGGGTGGGACGGCTCGCGCGGCGGCTGCGAGGTCATCGAGTACATCGACTCGTGGGGCATCTACGTCTACAGCCCGCACTACGAGGGCCTGCTCGACCGCTACGAGCACCCGCTCAACCGTCCCCCGTTCGTGTTCGCGCGGCGCATCAACTTCGATCAGCTACAGGGCCAGTTCACCAACGCCATCGGGCTTGCCTCGGTCATGGCGAAGCACACGCTGCTGACGCAGATCGCGATGGAGGACGCTGTGTTCGCCCCGGTCATCGTGCAGGGGCGAATGGATCAGCCGTTCCGCAAGGGCCGCGACGCCGTCAACATCATCGAGGGCGGCGGGGCGCAGTACCTGCAACAGAACCTCCCGTATCAGATGTTTCAAGAGATCGACCGGATCGACCGCCACACCCGCACCGCGACCGGCTACAGCCAGCAGGTCGACGGCGAGTCGCCCATGTCGTTCGTGACCGGGGCCGGGCTGGAAGAACTTGGCTCGTCGGTCACCCGCCAGGTCGATCGCTACCAGCGGATCGAGGAGAAGGCCACCGTCGAGCTCGACGCGATGCGCCTCGAATGGGACGAGGTCGCGTACGGCTACGACCGCAAGGCGCTCGACGACGCCGTGAAGGGCGGGCGCGGGGTCGAGCACTACGTCCCGGCCAACGACATCAAGGGCAACTACCGCACCCGCCGCGTCTACGGGCTCATGGCCTCATGGGACGAGCCTCGCAAGCTCGTCGGCGGGCTGCAACTGCTCTCGGCCGGCGTGATTGATCAGACCACGCTTCGCGAGAACCTGTCGGGGCTCGACAACATTCCCCGCATCGAGGAGCGCCAGCGCAAGGACCAGGCGCAGACGATCCTCTTTCAGCAGATTGCCGCGATGGCCGAGGCGCAGGACCCCCGCGCGCTCGCGGCCATGCTCGAGGTCCACAAGACCGGCGACATCGACTCGGCGATCGAGCAGTTCTTCATGCAGGAGGACGAGCCCGAGGACCCGATGGCGGGCATGATGCCCGACGCACCGCCGGGCGTGGCTGAGATGATGGGGATGCTCGGCGGCGGTGGTGGCCCCGGCGGGGAGGGTGACGGCCAGGTGCTCTCGCGGCTGACTGGCGCTGGCCGCGTTGAAGGCGGGGCTCAGACGGTGAACGAGATGGGGGCGCGCTGATGGCTCGACGCCGAGGACGGGGCGGCTACCAGCGCCCATCCAACCCAGCAGCCGTGTCCGGTCCGGGCGCACTGTCGCAACGCACCGACGGAGGCCCGAGCATGGAGTACAGCGGACTGCCCTACGGCGAGAACCAAGCCGTCAACGATCAGATGGCGGCCTTGCCGACTGGCGGTCCCCCGCAGGAAGGCGGCGGCGCGATGATGCCGTCGATCCCCGGTGGGGGCATCTTCGGCGAGACGTCCCGGCCCGACGAGCCGATGACCGCAGGCATGGGCAACGTCGGGCTGTCTCCCGACCCGGACATGATGATCCGCGCACTCGCGGAGGCGTCGCGGGCGATCACCTCGAACGGTGACGTCCACCCCGACCTGATGCGCCTCATGGATCGAGTGCAGCGCCAATGAGCCACAACTTCGGGCTGTCCGTAGACGAGGAGCGCCAGCTTCTCTCCGAGGCACGCGAGCGTCGAGCTCGTCAGTCCTCGATGGTGGCGCAGTTCTCTGGCGACCCCGCCGGGATTCAGCGCGTCGCCGACTACGCCCACCGCGCCCCCAATGCTTCCCCCGGCCTGATTGCCACGGCCGGGCTCTCGGGGATGCCGCTTGAGCAGTTCGATGACCTCGCAGCGCAGGACATGGGCCATGATCGCTCGCCGTGGTCGGGGATCGCTCGAGATGCGATCGGCGCAGTGGCCGAGCCCGTGACCAGCGCTGTTCGCGATGTCGGGACCGGCCTGTGGGATCAGGCGTTCAAGCCGTTCCTGCGCGGCGCGATGGCGCTGAGCCAGGCGGGGGCCGAAGGCTTGCAGCGACCGTTCGTCGCCGGCATGGAGTCCGCACAGGACTCGAATCTGTCGTTCACCGACGCCTTCGATCAGTACGGGCAGTCGCCGTTACAGCAGGGCATTCGCGACATGGTCGACGGCGACGATTCGACCCGATTTGACCTCGGAACCGGCATCTTGCCCGGCGGCGAGTCGACTGAGCGCGCGATGGCGTCGCGTACCCTTGAGGTCGACGGCCAGCAAGCCAACTTCGGCCGGTCGCTCGTCTCCATGATGGCTGGCGACCTCGTGGACCCCGGCGACCGCGCCTACGACTGGACCGCCGGGATCGTGCAGTTCGCCGCCGACGTCGCGCTTGACCCCGTCGCATGGGGGACGGGCGGTGCGGCCGCCGCCGGCCGCGTCGCGCGCGGCTTCTCTGGCACCGGGTTTGGTGAGGCGATCTTTGAGCAGGGCGTCACTCGCGGCGCGCAGCGCACCTACGCGATGCAGCGCAACGTCGACACCCAACAGCGAGTCGGTGACGTGCTGCGCCAAGGCGATGAGGTCTACCGACGGACCATGTCCGACGCGCCCGAGCGCATCAGCCAGGTGCGAAGCCAGTTGGAGGCTCAGCGCGCCGCCGGCCCTGTCAGCCGGAACCCACTTGAGCGACTACAGCAGGAGCGCGCCCTGCCCGACGAAGCGCGGCGTCAGGCACTCTCCGAGCTCGGCCTTGTTGCCACCAACCAGCGCCGGACCGTTCTGGCTGAGCAGGTCGAGCAGATGTTCCGCAACGACCAACTGCTCGACCGGCTGGTCCAGGCTGACGCCTACGACCTGATGCGCTCATTCCGGCGCTCGGGCTCCAATCGCATCGGCGGCGACGTCATCGCGCGCCTCGGCCGCTCCACCGACAAGGGCGAGGTCGCCGAGATTCTGCTCGAGCAGATCAGCCACGGCCGCATCCGTGACCGTCGACTGTTCGGCGGGGCGATGGGCGAGGCGTCCGTGTTTGGCGGTGGGCTCTCCGTCAAGCGCGGCATCGCCAACCGAGTCCGGTTCCGCGACTCGAAGTACGCAGGCGTCAGCCCGAACGGCGCGATGGACGCCGAGGACATCTTCGGCTCGGCCAACAAGCTCGACTCGCTGCTGCGCCAGGCAAACGTCGGCGAGGACGCACTCACCCGTACTCGCAATGGCGTCGAGGAGGTCATCCCCGGACGGCGCGAAATCTTCAACCAGTTGGCCGAGGTGCAGGACGGCGACGTCGCTGGCATGTACCGCGTCACCAAGGACGCCATGCGCCGCATTGGGGCCGAGCTCGACGCGCGTGGCGTCACCGGCCAGCGCCGGCCCGGCACTGAGCTACGCACCGCATCGGGCCGCACCTTCGAGGAATCCCTCGACGAGGCGACCGGGCTCGCGTTCAACGAGATGCGCGGCTACGCCAACTACGCCGACGACCGCATGGGCGACGCCATCTCGCCCGAGTTCGCCAAGCGCGTCGTGACCGTAGACGGCGTCGACATCGCGCAGCAGGCCCCGCTCACCACCGCGCACCTCATCCAAGGCTCGTTCGACCTGCCATCGGCTGATGCGATCCGCCGCGCGGCACACACGTCTGGCATCCAGCGTGCCGTCTACAACAACCTCGGGTGGGAGTACGCATCCGGCGCGGCCCGCAAGATGACCCGCATCCTGTTCAAGCCGCTGGTCCTGCTCCGTCCTGCCTACATCGTGCGCATCGGTTCCGAGGAGCAGGCGCGTCTCGCGGCCGCCGGCCACGACAACATCTTGCGCAACCCCCGAGCGTTCATCATGGCTACCCGCGGCAAGAACCGCGAGGAGATCACGGACATCATGGGCGGCAACATTGCCGCGCAAGCCCGACAGATGGACATCATCAACAAGGACAACCTTGGGATGCTCCGCGACCGGCGCGTCGGGGCCGCGCAGTTGTACGACTCCGTGCGGGTCGACGGCTCCACCGCCTCGGTCAACGCCTGGCGCGACGAGTTGATCCAGATGGGCGGCGCTCGAGAGATGCAGCGCCTTGCCGAGTTCCGCGGCAACATCGACGATTGGGCGCATTGGGCACGAAACTCCTCCGAGGGCCGGTCGATGGTCAACCGGATGGCCCGTAACGTCGAGGGCTACGACGTGATCCGCACCGACGATCGGGCCCTTCGTCAGTGGGGCGAGGCTCAGTGGAAGTACCTGCAAGCCAAGACCGTCGGCGACGATGAACTCATCGACCTCATCGCCACCGGCCTGCGCAACGTCGGTGACGGCCCGGTCGCGCGAGCCAATTTGTCGCGCAAGCTGCGCGCCAAGTTCGACCGCGGCGTCGACCCCGGCATGGTCAAGCGCCGCCGCTCGGTCGGTGGCGACAGCAACGACGCTTCGATGAGCGAGATGTTCGTCGCTGGGCTCTACGACAAGATCACCTCGAAGCCGTCGTCCTACCTCGCGCGCTTCCCGGCCTACCGCCAGAAGATCGTGCAGAACTACGCCGACATGATGCCGCAGATGCCCAACAACCGGATGCGCCAGGACGTCATCGACCGTGCGACGACCAACATGCGTCTCGCTAAGCACGAGGTCGAGATGCTGAACGAGGCCGCATGGGCGTCTCGCAACACCGACGGGATCATGGGCTCCGGGCTGATCGGCGGGCGCTACGACCTCGATGACGCAAAGGGCTACGAACGGCTTCTCCGCGAGTTCAACGACATGGCGATCGAGCACGCCGCGTCCGACGCCAAGGACCTGATGTTCGACCTCGTCAACCGCTCGGCCGCTCAGGATGCGTTCGACATGATCGTCCCGTTCTGGGATGCGTGGAAGGAGATCGCAACCTCGTGGGGTCGTCTGCTCAAGGAGAACCCGGCCTTCTTCACCCGCGCGCAGCAGGGGTTCCGCTCAGCCCACGACCAGGGCGCGATCTACCGAGACGAGAACGGCGACATGATGTTCGCCTACCCCGGCTCTGAGACACTGACGAGCTTCATCACCTCGTACGCGCAAGCGCGCGGCGAGGGGTCGGGGATGCCCGGTGCCATCGGTTCCGGCGCGCTCGACGCCGCGCAGACCGCAGTTGGCATGGGCGGCGACGAGCAGGGCCGGGGTACGGACGCCCGCATCCGCATGGAGGGGCGGGTTGAGGGCGTCAACGTGGTCATCCAAGGCATTGGCCCCGGCTTCGGTCCGGTGGTGCAGTGGGGTGCCGGCGCGTTCATCCCCGACACGCCCGACTTCCGCAACTTGCGCGAGTTCATCAACCCGTTCGGCACGCAAGGCGTCGATGGTGCGGCCGACCTCGCTAACCCGTTCGGCCTCGCGCAGTCGCTCATGCCGGCTTGGTACTCGAAGGTCTACAACGCATGGACCTCCGGGGGGCTTGACGAGCACCAGTTCAACTCGATGGTCGGTCAGGCCATGTCGGCGCTCGCCGAGTCCGGCAACTACAACCCGCAGGACCCCGACTCGCAGGCTCGGCTCATCGAGGATTCCGAGCGCGCCGGTCGCTGGTTGATGTTCCTGCGCGGCACCTACCAGGCCATCGGGCCGACCGGGCCTCGGGCGACATGGGAGCTCGACCTCGAAGCGCGCGACGCTCCCGACGCGCTGCCCGACGACTGGAATCCCGAGATCGACCCGGAGGGTCGCTTCTTCTCCATCGCCACGCTCGCGAACGAGCATCGCCGGCTGACCTACGACGTCTACGACGGCGACATGGAGCTCGCCAACCAGCGCTTCATCGAGATGTACGGCGTCGAGCCGTTCTACGTCTCGCAGGCGCGCACTCGCGGGCTTGACTCGTTCGACCCGACCGTGGAGTCCGACACCTGGGCCCGGCGCAACCAAGCATTCTCCGAGCGGTTCCCGCAGGTCGCTGGCTACTTCGCGCCGGTCACGGGCGAGGAGGACTTGGACTTCTCCATCTGGCGCGAGCAGATCGCATCCGGGCAGCGCCAGTCGCTCAACCCCGAGCAGCAGACCAAGCTCGCGACGCAGACGCGCCTTCGCGCGATGCTCGGTGCTGCCGAGCGCCAGTTGCAGGTCGCCGGGGTGGACGACACACAGCGCCGTCGCGCCATGTCGCAGATGCGCTCCGCAGTCACTGAGCAGTACCCCGGCTGGAATGATCCGGTCGTCGGGGTGCAGCAGCGCGCCACCAACGAGCAGCGGATCAGGATGCTGGGCGAGGCGCTTGAGTCCGACCTGCTGCCTGCTGACGAGGCTGTGGTTCAGCCGTTGCGTCAGTACATGGCACTGAGGTCGATGGCACTACAGCAGGCCGAACGCGACGGGTTCACCACGCTCGGCGGCGGGCAGGTGGGATACTTGCGCGACGGACTGATGCGCTACGGGTCGCAACTTGAGCAACAGAATCCTGAGTTCACCGGCATCTGGCGACAGATGCTCCGCAGGGAGGTAGAGGATGCCTGACCCACGAGGCGCACCGATCGTCAACCGCATCGGCGGCGCACTGAGCCGCGGCTTCTGGAACACCGTCGACCGCGTTGACAGCCTCGGCGCGCCAGGTGGCCGCGGTGTGCTCCACAGCCCGCTGCGCGACCTTGGGCTCGTTGAGGACGATCGCACCTTGCGGAGTGGGGAAGTTCCAAACCGCGCCATGAGCGTTGAGCAACCCGACCCAATCGCGCCCCCCGGCGAGGATGCGACCCCCGAGGAGGTTGTGGCGTATCTGCGCGCACAGGGGTTTGAGGTCGAGGAGCCGGACCAAGAGCTCGGGTCCGGCTTCAACGACCAGGCCCGCGGTATATGGATGGGCGACCACCGCATGGGCGGCAACTACATGCGCCCCAACCGCGACGAGCCCTACGTTGAGGGCGATCAGCGCATCATTCTTCAGGAGCTCCCCGAGGAGGGCTTGGCGCTCCTACAGGACCGACTCGTCGGAATCGGCCTGATCGACCCGACCGCGCCCGGATTCGTTCGTGGCGGCGTCGGGACGGCGACGGTCGATGCGTTCGGGTTCGTGCTCGGCGAGTCCAACGGGCTCGGCATGGACTGGCGTCAGTCGCTCGACCTGATGACCATGAACTACTCCCGAGGTGGCGCAGCGTCAGCGACCGGCGGTGGCCCTGGCGGCGACGGCGCAGAGCCGATGGGCGAGCAGGGGTTCGTGGCCCCCATCCGCACCCTTGAGCCCGACCGCGACCGGCTGCGGCAGGACGTGATGGGTTACGCCCGCGACCGGCTCGGCCGCGACCTGTCCGACGAGGAGGCCGACGCACTCTCGGGCGTGCTCGCCGACATCGAGAACGACAGCTTCAACCGCCAGGTCGCCGCATCCCGCAGCGAGTTTGACGCTCGCCAAGCTGCGGCCGGACAGCCCGGAGGGGTTCGCGGGGCCGACGGCTCCCCTTCCGGTGAGGAGTTCGGCGACAACTTCATCGCTTCCAAGTTCGAGCGCAACTTCGATGATCGGTTCGCCGGGGAACTCAACCTTGTCGGCCGCATGGACGCGGCTCGCCAACTCACCGACGGGCTCACGCAAGGGTTCAACATGGCCAGCCGAATGACCGGAGGCGTCTGATGCCAAGAGATCGCGTGGATCAGTTCATGGACACGATCGCCGGCATTGAGTCCGGCGGGCAGCGCGACCCCGTCAACGTCCAGAACAACCGCACGCAGGCCCACGGCCTGTTTCAGATCATGCCGAACAACTGGTCCCCTTGGGCCAAGGAGGCGGGGCTCAGCGGCAGCGCACCGCGCACTGCGGAGAACCAGCACCGCGTCGCCCGCCACAAGATGATGCAGTACTACGACCAGTTCGGATCGTGGGACGCCGTCGCCGTCGCGTGGTTCGCAGGCCCCGGCCGCGCCCGGCGTTTCACGCAAGGTGACCGCAGCGTGCTGAACCTTGATGACGGCGGGCCGAACCGCCAAGGCACCACCGTCGGTGAGTACATCGACAAGCTCCGCACCGGCATGGGCAGCACCCCAGCGATGCGCGCGGGCACTGAGCCCACGCCTGGCGTTGACGCTATGGACCCCGAGGCGTACGACCCCAACGCCATGCTGGCTGAGGTGTTCGGCACGCTGTCTGACCGGGTCGCCGGGCGCGACCCTTCGCAGCGGGGTCAGTACGGCGGCCGCGGGGGGCTGACCGAATCCATCTTCGACCTTGGTGGGGCGGGGGGTATCACCGCTAGGTCGCAGCAGCCCCAGCAGATGCAGGACGATGCTCCCCCGCCATTGACCGAGGATCAGGCGCAGCAGGGCTCGTTGCTCAGCGAGGAGTTCGTGGATGAGAGTGGCCCGCGCGAGGACGGCCCTGAGCCGTCGCTCGTCACCGCAGGCATCGACTCGACCAACCGTGCACTCGCGGAGCTCTCCCCTGAGCAGACCGCCGAGTTGTTTGAGGCAGCCGAGACGGCATCAGCAGGCGAAGCGCAGCCGTCAGATGGCTCCGCCCATCAGGCGCTAGAGATCGGCAACCAGTACCTCGGCACGCAGTACGTGTGGGGCGGCTCCACGCCACAGCAGGGGTTCGACTGCTCCGGGCTCGTGCAGTACGTGTTCAAGCAGATGGGCGTCGACCTCCCCCGCGTGTCCGCCGATCAGTCCCGCGCAGGCCAGGCCGTCGGTTCGATCAACGAGGCGCAGCCCGGCGACCTCGTGTTCTGGCGGGGCAGCAACGGCCGCCCCAACCACATCGGCATCTACGCTGGTGACGGCAAGTTCCTCGAGTCCCCCAACTCCCGCTCCGTCGTCCGATACTCCGAGTTGTCCAGCCGGGCCGCTCCCGACGCGATCCGAAGGGTGGCCTGACATGCCGCTGAACCAAGGTGCCCCCGGCGGCCAGCTATGGCGGGTCGGTCAGACCTATTGGCTGGTCTACACCGTCCCCGGCTCGGAGCCCGAGGTTCCCCTCGGCTTCAAGATCGGGTCGCGCTCGCAGTTGAACGAGCTCAGCGACGGCACGCCGACCGTCGACCGGACCGTGCAGAACACGGCGGCCGCGTCGGAGCTCGGATTCCTCGACGTCGGGCTCGTGGACGAGGTCGGACAGTTCGATGAGGACCCGTGGGACGTGTGGGTCCGCAGCTACGACCGCCAGGCCCAAGCCCTGCCGATGTTGCAGGACCCCGAAGTCATGGCCCTGTACGCCTCGGCGATGCTGCGCGGCGCGAATGCGCCGACGCCCGAGGAGTTGTCGCAGACGAACTGGTGGCAGTCCCGCTCAGAGCGCGAGCGGGAATGGGCCACGCTGAACTTGCAGGACCCCGAGACGGCTCGCCGCCAGTTGGCCGACCGTCGCCGCGCGGTCGATGAACTGATGCGCTCGTCCGGGGTGGACGCTTCCGACGAACTGCTCGACTACATGGCGAACCGCTGGTCGTCGGGCAAGTGGACTGAGTCGATGACCCGGTCGCAGGTGCAGGCGCTCTCCGACCCGTACTCGGGTCAGCAGCTTGAGTCCACCGTGGAGCGCCTAGCTCGCGGCTACGACCCGTCTGGCGGCGACCGAAGTGCCTTCGAGGCGGGCCGTGACTCGGTGGAGCGGCGCGTGCGCGCGATCTTCGACAACCGCGGCGTGGGGTACGGGCAGCACGACGACCGCAGCGTCACCGAGGACGGCGAGGAGCGCATCGCTCGCCTCACGGACGCGGTCATGTCGGGCGAGCGCACCTTGCAGGACGTGCGCGAGTCGGTCAATCAGATCGCCGGCCTCAACCCGACCACCGAGGTCGCGATCGCGCGGGAGGGCGAGGAGGAGGTCCGTGGCCTACTACTCGACTGGCTCGGACCGCAGATCGCAGGGCAGTATGAGGGGCGCTGGATGCGCGAGTGGGCCGGACGCCTGCGCAACGACCCCAACGCCCGCGAGGACTTGATGCAGGAGCTTCGCAGTCTGCGCATGGGCGTCTACCCCGAGTGGGCCAACGAGAACCTTCGCTACGCCGACGTAGCCCCGACCGCCAAGGCCCTGTTCCAGCAGGTGTGGCAGCAGGAGCCCGACGAGACGGACCCGTTCTTCAACGACATTCTGCGCATGACCGCCCCCGGCGCTGAGGGCTCCTACGCCGCCGCGGAACGGCTGCGCCGTGAGGGCCTTGAGCGCGGCGTCGAGGCTGTCAACGATCAGATGTCGTCGGGGATGCTGCAAGCCCTCGGCGGCGACGTCCGCCCTTCGATGACGAGGTAGGTGCGCCATGCCCACTGCTGCATACCGCGAGTCCCTTGGCCTGCCCGCCGATCCCGCGTCTGATGCCATCTGGCAGCAGCGCATCGCTGCGGGTACGGCGACCGAGGCTCAGGCTCGAGCAGCTATCAGCGCCAAGGAGGGCAACTGGTCGTCCGGTGAGGCATACGACGCCGGGTCGGGCGGGATGCAGTTTGCTCCCTCGACGTGGGAGTCGCAGTCCGCGATTCAGGAGCGCGAGCAGGAGCGCCAGCGCCAAGTCGACTTCCGCAACGCCGCACCGCAGTGGCTCTCCGGGCCACTACTCGACGACTACGTGTCGACGTGGTCGCGCACTGGCGACCCGAACCTCGCGCTCGCGGCCGTGCGCCGCTCGTCGTCCTACGACGCCATGTTCCCCGGCAACCGTCGCGACGACGGGACGCTGCGCCACGGCGAGAACGAGTACTTCGCCACCCGCGACGCCTTCCGCAACACGATGGTCGAGTTCGGCGTCGGCAACGTCAATGACTCCGACATCGTGGAACTGTTCGAGGGTGACGTCTCGGCCAACGAGTTCTTCCGCGCGGTTGAGACGGGCTTCTCGACGTTCACCGAACCGGGCTCCACGCAACCACCGGCAGGGCTCCTCGGCCAGTTCGTGTCCTCGTTCATCGGTGGCTCCTCGCTACCCGAGGCGCTGTCGGCCGCCCGCCAGTCCTCCGAGTACGACTCGATTTTCCAGGGCAACCGTCGCGAGGACGGCAGCCTGCGCATGGCCGAGCAGGACTATTACGCCTACACCCGCGATTGGGACCGAGTCATGGCGTCCTACGGCCTCAACCCCGAGATGATGAACTCCCACTCTGAGCGGGTTCGCACCATCGAGGCCGAGATGTCGATCAACGAGCTCGAATCCCGAATCCGGGGCGTGGCTGACGGCATCGAGTCCAATATCGGGCAAGTCCAGCAGGCGTACGCGCAGTTCTACGGCCTCGAGATGTCGCGCGAGGCGATTCTCGCATCCGCCATCGACCCGGAGATCGCGTCCGACATCTTCGAGCGCCGAATCTCGGCCGCGCAGGTCGGCGGTGAGGCTGCGCTACAGGGCTTCGCTCGCAACGTGCAGCGCGCCGAGAACCTGTCGGCCGCCGGGCTCACGCAGCAGGCCGCCCGCCAGTTGTACTCCGACGCCGCCCGCCAACTGCCGGGCCTCGACGCCGCCGCCGAGCGTTTCCGTGACCCGCGCGGAGGGTTCGGGGTAGAGTCCTTCGAGGACGCGGGCGTGTTCGGGGACAGCCGAGTTCAGCAGCGCATGAACCGACGGATGGATCAGGAGATGGCTGGCTTCTCCCCTCGTGGGACCGTGGCGATGGACGACCGCGGACTCGCCGGGCTGCGCCAGCGATGACCCACTTCGTCGGCTGGGCCGTGGTCACCTTCGGGTGGGTCGTCATGGTCATCTTCGCGCTCGGCACGGTGGGCCTGCTCGCCACGGGCGACGTGGTGGGCTCGCTCATCTGCGCCGGGATCACCTATGCGGCCTACCGCGCGGTCACATGGGGCATGGCGCAGGGCTGAGAATGTCGCATCCGTTGACCCTTGACGAGTAGCATGGCTGCTAGCATGATGGTCGAGAGAGCCCTGCTGGTCCGCTCGCGGCTCTTTCCTAGGCAGGTTGAGCGTGACGCTGTAGTACCCGCGCCGGTCAGGCCCCACTCGTCCTGGCGGCTGTACGGGAAGCACGAGTGCGCCAGGCAAGCAACTGCGAGTCTGCGAGGCGTATCGCCCGCTTGCCTTCCTCACGCCTCGCACGGCGCTGTTGGTTCCCGCGACTGGCAGCCGTACCCGTAGACGCGGCGAGGTGAGTAGATGGCTGACGACGACCAGCAGCAGGACGGCGACAACACAGGCGGCGGGCTTCGCGCTCAGCTTGAGAAGGCGCTCGAGGAGAACCGGACCCTCAAGGGCACGATCCGCGAGTCAGCGTTCAAGCAGGCCGGGTTTGACCCCAACGAAGGTCCGGGCGCACTGATCGCCAAGACCTACGACGGGGAAGCCACCGTTGAGGGCATCACTGAGTTCGCCAAGCAGTACGGACTCGCGCCCAACGCCGGCAAGCAGCAGTCCAGTCAGCCCGAAGGCGAAGATCAACCCACACCCGAGCAGCTTCGTGCGCAGGGTGAGGGCGCGTTGGATCAGGTCGCCCAAGGAACCATCTCCTCCCTCGACCCGTCGATCGACGACAAGATCGCGAAGGCCGAAGTCGAGGGCGATTGGGACACGTTCAACCGTCTCAGCGCTCAGAAGCTGGAAGCCTCGCGTCGCTGACGTAGAGGAGGCGCACCGTGACCACGGTCGCAGAGCTCGGAACGAGCTTCAACCTGCCCAACTACCGAGGCCGCGTCATCCAGTTGACGCCCTCGGACACCCCCCTGACCTCGATCCTCATGGGCACCGCCCCTGGTGGCGGTCAGGTGTCGACCTCGCGCACGTTCGAGTGGCAGACCTACTCGCTGCGTAACGCGGGTCAGAACGTCAAGCCGGACGGTGACCGCACCGGGACGCCGCAGCACCGGGCGCGCGCCAACGTGTTCAACGTCTTGGAGACGCACCGCGAGGACGTGGACCTGGCCTACGAGAAGCTGGCGCAGATCGGCCAGTTCGACGGCCAGAACATCTCCGGTCCGAACCCGGTGGTGAACGAGGAAGCCTGGCAGATCGACCAGATGTGGAAGCAGATCAAGCGGGACATCGAGTTCTCCGCAATCAACGGCTCCTACACCCTGCCGGCCAACAACGGCCAGAACGCCGCCACCCGCGGGCTGCGCGAGGCCATCACCACCAACGTCATCGACAACGCTGCGGTCGAGCGCCCGGTGTCGCTCAATATCCTCAACGACGCCATGCAGTCCGCGTGGGACAACGGCGGCTTGCAGGAATCTGAGATGGGCACCGTCGTCGTCAACTCGGTCCAGAAGCGCTGGATCACTGACGCCCTCAAGTCGCAGCAGGGCGGCGGCACCGAGCCCCGTGAGCGCATGGTGGCCGGCGTGAGTGTTGAGACGATCCAGACGGACTTCGGCGTCCTGAACGTGATGCTCAACCGATACATGCCGCAGGACGAGATCATGATCGTCTCGCTGGACCAGTGCCAGCCGTGGTTCCGCTTCATCCCCGGCAAGGGGGTCATGTTCGCGGAGCCGACGGCCAAGGTCGGTGCCAGCAACGCCACGCAGCTGTACTGCTCCTTCGGGTTGGAGTACGGCAACGAGGCGGCTCACGCCCTCATCACTGACCTGCCCGACACCGCACCCGTTGACGCCTAGTCGCTGACCTCAACCGCCGGGGAAGTCTGGACCTCCTGACAGGCTTCCCCGGCCCTCCCACACGAGAGGGGGTCGCGACATGGCAACGGTCCTTGAGGTCGCAGAGCGCGCCGCTCGCGACTACCTGCACCCCGGCGACGATCAGCCCGTGGTCGTTCGCTTCGCTCAACCTGCGGACGAGCAGGCGCAGACGTGGGCGCTGTCCTCAACGACGCTCGCCCCTGACGAACTCAACGCCTTCGCTCCCGGCGTGGTGCTCGAGACGACCGACGGCGAACGTGCGCTGATCGAGGACGTCAACTTCGAGCCGCTGGTCGTCACGGTCGTCCGCGGCTACGGCTCCACCGAGGCCAAGGCGCAGGCCGCCGGCGATGTGGTGACCGCCTCGCCGATGTTCTCCCGCCGAGGGCTCATCGACGCCGTCAAGGACGAGGTCGTCGCGCTCTACCCGTCGCTGTGGTTCAACGCCACCGCGCAGATCACGACCGGCTACGACCCGATCGAGGTGCCGCGCGAGGTGGTCACCCCCACTCGCCTGCTGGTGCAGTACGGGACGTCGTTCGTCGATGCGCAGTTCGACTACATGGACAACTTCCCGCCCTCCGAGACGGGCAAGGCCATCATCCTGCGCCGCCCGCTCGACGGCTACCAAGCGTTCTTCACCTACCGCTCGAAGTTCCGCCGCCCCGCCTCCGACGATGCGCCGCTCAAGGACTCAGGCGTCGAGCCTGAGTGGGAGCGGATCGTGGCCGTCGGTGCTGCCGCGCAGGTGGTGGCGGGACGCGACTCCGAGCAACTGTCGACCGAGTACGTCACACAGGCCCTTGAGCGCGAGTTCACCCCGCCCGAGGCCCCCCGCGGCGTACGCGACGGGCTGCTCATCATGCGCTCGGTCTGGATCGAGGAGGCCGCACGGGTCCTGCGGGCCGAGGAGCCTCACCCGACGATCTACAACCGGCTGGCGCGACAGTGGTAGCCCCGGCCCCCACGACCAACAACGTCACACGCCCTCGGGCGTTCGGGTTCGGCTGCGCCCTCAACGGCCGCCTGTTCCGCCTCGCCAACGGCTTCGGTGCAGACCTCACCATCGAGACGGCCCCGACCGAAGCGCCCCGCGTCGACACCTCCTCATCGCCCGAGGAGATCGTGGACGAGTCCGGCCGCGTGTTCGCCCGCTCAGCATTCTCCGGGGGCGAGGGACTATTCCAAGCGCATCAGCCCGAAGCGGAGCGCGACCGCTACTGGGACTCGCGCGGCATCAACGCCGTGCCCGAGCGCCCCGGCGAGTTCCCACGCATCCAGTTGACCCGCGAAATGGAGCTCGTGTCCCCGTCGGCCGAATCGGGACTGCGCGCCATCACCGACGGCGACTCGGTGTGGCTCGCAGAGGGCGACGAGTTGCTGCGCACCGACAACCCGGATGCTGATACGCCCGTGTTCGTCTCCGAGGACGTCCACGTTGGCGGGACTGCGGTCACGGTCGGCGGGATCGCCCTGCTCGGCGAGAGCATCTACGCCGCAGTCGGCGTCAACGGCATCACCCGCAAGGTGGGCGGGACGTGGGAGTCGTGGTCGGAACTCGAAGCCGTCCGCGTGTGGTCAGTCAAGGGGCGCATCGTCGCGTCCGACGGCGACTCGCTCTACGAGGTACTGGCCGGCGGCGTTGTCCCAGCACCGATTTTGACGCTACCTGCCGGGCGTGAGTGGACGGGCGTCACCGACGGCGGCGACTTCGTGCTGGCCTCAGCGACCGACGGCTACGTCTACGCCTTCACCTCCGAGGAAGGAGAGTTGGTCCTTGTCGCGCAGACGTTGTTCGAGGGCGAGCAACCGACCGCTGTCGGGCAGGCGCAGGGCGTGGTCGGCATCGGCACCCGACAGGGTCGCATCGGCCGGCTGTGGGTCGGGACGCTCACCGAGCGCGGCGTCATTGCGAACCTGCAACTCAAGCGCGAGTGGCTGGATGACGGCTCAGGGGTCAACCGCCAGCCGTTCGCGATCACCGGGGATCGCACTGCGCTCTACACCGCCGTCGCCCTCGCCGGCACGGTCGATGTGTGGCGGCTCGAACTGACGACCCTCGGCCTGTCGCGCTACCTGACCGTGGACGCGGAGGGGTGTTCGCACGGCCTGTTCGTGAGGCAGGGCAGGGTGTGGCTTACGGTCTGCGGCTCGGGCCTCTGGCGCGAATCTGATGCGTTCGTAGAGTCCGGCTACCTGATCGGCCCGCTGGGTGACTTCTTCAACGCCTCCGAGAAGTCGTGGGTCGGTGCACGCATCGAGCACTCCACCCTCGATGGTCAGCGCATTGAGCTCTACTACACGACCGACCCGGACGCGCTTGCCGACCCCAACTCGTCCGCGTGGGTCCTGGTGCTGTCGCGCACGACCGGCACGACCACCGGGGAGATTGCCCTACAGGGCGTGACGGGACGCGCGCTCGCGGGGCAGGTGCGTTTGTTCCCAAGCGACGAGCGGGACAGCACCCCGTCCGTGCGCTCGCTTTCGTTCCGCGCCTACGGCTCAGCCGGTGACGACGACGTCATCATCACCCTGCCGGTCAACATCTCGGACCAGCTTGAGCGCCGAGGCCGCCACCGCGTCCGCGCCAAGGGCGCGGGCGAGCAGGCGTACCGCGACCTCAAGGGGCTCGAAGGCCGCCCGGTCCTGCTGCGCATCTACGAGCCCTCCGAGGTCGTGCGCGGCCTCGTTGAGTCCGTGGGCGCTCCGGTACAGGCGTCGCTTCGGCGTCGATCGAACACGACCATCGCGCTCGTGCGCGTCCGCGGCCGCCGCTCCCCGACGGGGGCACTAGCGGTTGACGGGACGTTCGGCGCATCACTGTGGGGCGAGCGCCCCTGGGGAGGCTTCTAATGCCCTTCGAGCGCACCAACCGCGCCAACTTCGCCCAGACCGTCCTGACCCTCTCAATGGGCAGCACCGACACGGTCGCGCAGGTCGAGTCCACCGACGGCTTTCCGTCGTTGCCGTGCCGACTGGTCATCGAACCCGAGTCCCCGTCGCGCCGCGAGATCATCCTGTTCGACGGGTCCTTGACCGCGACCACCTTCCAGACGCTCACGGTCGACAACCGCTACATCGAGGGCTCGGCCGCCGCGGCGGGACTGACGCACCCCACCGGCTCCACGGTGATCTCCGCACCCTTGAGCCAAGACATCGACGAGGTGTTCGACGCGCTTGAGCAGACGCTCACCGACGTTGACACCGCCGTTGCGGGAGCGGTCAGCGACGCCGAGCAGTCGGCGACCGCAGCGGCGGGCTCGGCCACCGCGGCTGCGCAGTCGGTCACCGACGCCGAGCAGGTCGTCACCGACGCTGAGACGACCATCACGAACAACGTCGAGGCGCAGCTACAGGCGTTCGTGGACAACGCCGAGATCGAGTTGCAGGCGTTCGTGAACGACGCCGAGGAGGCGCGTGACGACGCTCAGACGGCGGCTGCTGCGGCTGAGGACGCTGCCATCGTGTTCGCTATCGCACTAGGAGGCTAGACATGGCCACTTTCCGGAACGCTAGGGCGGTCCTGGGGGACACGCCTGACACCGTGTACGAGACCCCGTCCGGCACGACGGCGATTGTGCTGCACTGCCAGGTGGCGAACCGTGACGAGACCTTCCGGGAGGTGTCGCTGTTCTGGACCGACGTAAGCGACGGTGACGTGGAGACGTACCTGTTGGACACGGTGACGGTGCCGGACGACGCTTCCCTTGAGGGGATCGTGGGAAAGCTGGTGCTGGAGGCGGGGGACCGGCTGCGTGCCGTGCAGGACGAGAACGCTGGCGAGGTTGAGGTGTCGGTCAGCGTGCTGGAGTTGGGCGCATGAGCCAGGGCGGGGTTATCGGACGACCGAACGTGCCGACAACCAGACGTGCATCGGGGTTGTGGCGCGTCAACGAGGTGTTCAACGCCCGCACTACGGATACGTGGCGTAGGTTGACCATAGGTGAGCCGTTCATGGGCGGGTTCTTCGCTGGGATCATCGACACGAACCAGGCCGGCGCGATACTTCCCGAGGACCAGTATCAGACGCCGCTGCGCTACGCCCTGATCGTGGCTCCGCGGTCTTTGCAGATCGACGCCGAGTGGCGTACGGAGAACGCGACGGTCGTTGAGGCGGAGACCCGGTGGAACGGCCTAGCGGCGCAGGAAGCGCTCACACCTGACACGACGTTTCCCGCGTTCGACTACTGCAACGGTCTGCCGTTTCCGGACGACGGCGGATCGAAGTGGTACCTCCCGGCGCTTGACGAGCTGACGGAGGCCTACTGGCGGCTGAAGCCGACAACCGACGACAACTCGGTGGGCACCAGCGGGCGAAACTTTCCTAACGATGACTTCAACCGCGGCGA